>FWPV01009063.1_pt1 | contig 17018 bp, 11 predicted proteins | sample 2228371 | NCBI WGS metagenome assembly FWPV01 (sample SAMEA103939776, study PRJEB20133) | metagenome | reverse complement strand
CTGTAATAAACCAACAATTTATTGCAAAAAAAATGCAAAAATCCTTTTAATGAAATATTATATTAAAATATCTAATTTGAAATTCATGTTTATATTTTTTATAAAGTTTTTCTGGTTTTTACTCGTAAAAAACGTGGAAATTTCACATTAAAAATAATAGATATTATATTGCGAAAAAAATTGACATTTGAATGTTATTTGAGTATAATTTACTTCAATATTTGTAAAAATTCCATTTAATTTATATATATAATGGAGGTGTTATGTGGGTCTATTTTTTGGTTATATTATAAAATGGTGGTTATTTTCGGTAATAATAGGAATAATCGCCTTTCCGATAAGTTTTGTATTGCTGAAAAAATCATATGAAAAAGGGTATATGTTCAGCAAAGTGATAGGGCTTTTTCTGCTGTCTTATTTTTCATGGCTTTTCGGATTTATTTCGTTTTCTAATACAACAATATTAATAGTGGCACTGTTGATTCTGGGACTATCTGTTTATTTATTTATTAAAAATAAAAATGAAATGCTTGAATTTATGGGGCAAAAAACAGCGCTTATAATCATAACAGAGCTTTTTTATTTTTTTATTTTCCTTGTTTATTCTTTGTTCAGAATGTATCAACCAGACATAATAGGCACAGAAAAATTTATGGATTTTGCGTTCATGAATGCTATAACAAAAACTGATAAGATGCCACCTTATGACCCGTGGATGTATGGAGTTGATGCTGCAGGTAAACCGTTATATTTAAGTTATTATTATTTTGGATACCTGATGATGGCAATAATGATGAAATTAACCAATATTCCTAATGGAATATGCTTTAACTTAGCTTTAACCTATGTTGTTGCATTGTCTGCTATTGCTATGGTTGGGCTGCTTTACAACCTTACGAAAAATTATTTTATCGGATTTTTAGCAGCTGCTTTCCTTCTTCTAATCTCCAACATAGATGGTTTTATACAGGTTATGAATAATAAATGGACAACAAATAATTTTAACTGGTGGCATTCTTCCAGAATAATTGATTATAAGGGGTATGATATTACAATAAATGAATTTCCGTTTTTCTCGTTTCTGCTTGGCGATCTGCATCCACACCAGATGGCAATACCATTTGTTTTGCTTGCATTGAATGTCGGGCTTTTATATATAAAATCAGATGAGAAAAGTTTCTTTAGCAAAGATATATCTAAAATTATTTTTATAGTTTTCACAGGTTTTTTACTTGGAGGTTTATGGTTTTTAAATAGCTGGGATTTTCCAACATATTTTTTTATAATTTTGTTGTGTATGCTTTCAAATAAATATTCTACTGTAGAAAAAATCGATACATGGATTAAAGATATTTTGATTACTGTGGGAATTATACTTGGCGTGGCTATTGTCTTATATCTGCCGTTTACACTTTTCTTTACATCTCAGGTAAAAGGGCTTGGTATTGTAGAGGCAAATACTAAAATTACTGATTATCTAACCATATTTGGAATAATGCTTTTTTCGATACTTTCTTTTATCCTTTTTAGAATATTAAACTGGATTTATGCTTTGAAATATCAGGGTGTTGCTGGTGTAAAGACAAAGAAGAGAGAACTTTTTTGTCCAAGATGCGGCTTTGAAATAAGAGAAGGCAAAAAGATTTGTGGTCAGTGCGGTTACCAGATAAGCGGAGATGAATTATTACTTGGCGGTATTGAATTGCCTGTAAAAAAGATGAATGATACGGTTGTTAACTTTTTTAAATATCTTATTGACCCTGCAAATACAAAAGATAATAAAGTCATATTATTTTCTGCAATAGCAGTAGCAATAGCAATAGCTATGATTGTATATAAAACATTGATTTATAATGGACCTCATAATGGGTTATTTTCAGGAATTTTATTTCTGGTTATTTGTGTTGTATTTTTGTTAGGTATTACGCGGGTTGAATTAAAGGAAAATCAATTTGTTCTGATTTTGATTTTTACCGGTTTGTTTGCATCTTTAGGATGCGAATTCCTGCATATCGTTGATACATTTTCAAAAGATGGTGGAGCAGGACACGCGGACCTGGAACGAATGAATACTGTTTTTAAATTTTATTACCAGACATGGATATTCTTTTCTGTTGCTGCTGCTTATGGATATTTCTGGGTTACGCATTTTTATTTGAGTTTTAAACCAAAGTATGTAAGATATGTATGGCTTTCAATAATGTGGGGCTTGATTATCATGGGTATGTTTTATCCCTTTGCAGCATCAAATGTAAAGACAGGTGGCTTCAGAGGATATTTTACATTAGATGGAACAGATTTTTTAAAGACATTATCTTATAAGGGCAGGATGTCAGCTCTCGGTGACTGGCAGGCAATTACATGGCTTAAAAAAAATATAAAAGGGTATCCTGTTATTTTAGAAGCGCATGGACCGCAATATACCGAATATGCACGTATATCATCTTTTACAGGCCTGCCTACTATTTTAGGTTGGCCCGGACACGAACTTCAATGGCGTGGTTCATGGGATGAAGCTGGCAGACGTCAGGCAGATGTAGATACCATATATACAACAACAGATATTGAGCAGGCAAAACAACTTTTGAAAAAATATAAAGTAAAATATGTTTATGTCGGAGCTCTTGAAAAGGATAAATATGCAGGGGCAAAGGAAGGGCTTGAAAAATTTTCGCAGTTTATGGATATAGTTTACTCAAATAAGATAGAAACTGTTATATATAAAATGAGAGATTAAATTTTTAGGAGGAAAAAATGCCGGATGTAATTAAATGTTCAAAATGTGGAGCGGATAATCCTGTAACAAATAAATTTTGTGATACATGCGGTTCAAAACTTGAGGTAAAACAACAGCAGGTAAAAAAGCTGCAGGAAAAACCAGTTGAAAAGAAAAAAATAGAACCACAAAAACCACAGGAAAAGTTTGAAAAAAAAGAAAATCAAGTTTTTGAAAAAGAAGCAGTGCAACAGGAAACAGAAACTGTGGTTACTCAGCAGGGTATTGTTTTAAACTGGGAAATAATCGCGTGGGCTGCTATTGTTATTCTGGCGATATGTCTTAGATTTTTTGATATTGGCGCAAAGCCACTTCATCACGACGAATCAATGCATGCTTTTTATTCATGGAAACTTTTTAAGGGGGAAGGGTATTCATATAATCCTATGATGCATGGACCTTTTCAGTTTCATATTACAGCTCTTATGTATTATCTTTTTGGCACATCTGATTATACATGCAGAATAGCACCTGCTATTTATGGTATGATTTGTGTTATTATTATGTGGTGGTTTAAGCCTTATCTTGGAAAAATTGGTGCTCTTCTTGCTGCATTTATCTTTGCAATATCGCCAGGATTTGTTTATCAGTCAAGATTTATCAGGGAAGATATTTTCTTTGCTGGAAATAATCTTATTCTGACTATTGGGTTATTGAGGTATTTTGATACACGTAAATTAAACTGGCTTATTATTGCAGCTATTGGCCTGGCACTTTCCTGGGCGACAAAAGAGACCGTGTACATTACTGGTTTTATCTTTTTTACATTTTTGTTCGGCAGGTGGATCTGGGAATATTCTTTAAGGCATATACCTGAAAAATTTGAACAGGAAGGTAATTTATACAGGACTATCCAGTGGTGGCTGGGCAAAGGTAAATGGGATTTTATTAATGCATTCCTTGTTTTTTTTATGATACATGCAATATTGTTTTTCAATAAAGAACCAGGAATGTCATTTTTTGCAAATTTGAGGGGCATCCCTGCAGGTTATATTGACGCGATAACTTACTGGCTTGGTCAGCATGGAGTAGAACGTGGAAGCCAGCCAATGTATTTTTATGCATTACTAATACCTTATTATGAACTTTTATCAGTTGTATTCATGCTGATAGCAACTGGATATTATCTTATTAAACCTGAAAAAAGGACTTTTTTTAATATATTCTGTATTTACTGGTGGTTTATGTCAATGCTGATTTATTCATGGGCTGGAGAGAGAATGCCATGGTTAATGATACATCCTTTAATACCAATGCATCTTTTAGCTGCTAAATTTTTTAGTGAACTTCTTGAAAGAATAGACTGGGGATGGAAACGAACTGCAGGAATAACTGCATTTATTTTGCTTGCTATGAACTCTTTTCATGGCGCTGTTTATGTTAGTTTTTATGGTTATGGCGCAGACCCAAAAGAATCACTTGTATATGTGCAATCGTCACCGGATGTCTTAATTGTTACTGAAAAAATAAAAAAGTTCGCTAAAGCAATGAAAAGTCAAAAATGGGATAGCGAGTCCTTCAGGAAATTTGATATTTATAATCTTGAAATTGTATGTGAGGATTATTGTACATGGCCATTTGCGTGGTATCTAAGGGAATTTAACAAAATTGCTTATCAACCAAAGAATATTCCTGAATATGAAAAAGGCAAACCACTTATTTTGTCAGGGATTGAAGAAGCAAACAGGGGACATGACCAGCGTGTCTTTGATTTATTAAAGGATGATTATTATTATGAAAGATATAAATTGCGTGAATGGTGGGCACCGGATGAGGGAAAATTCTGGAGCGCACCTCTTGGAGAAAAGATAAACATGCTCTGGAGAAGATTTATATACAGAGATGTGTGGAATGACCTGGGTTCTTATGATTTTGTAGTATATGTGAGAAAGGACTTAAAGGAATTCTGGCAACAATAAAAAATTTACGATTTTTGATTTACGGTTTTCATTTAATAATACATAAATTATGGACTATATAATATAAATAAATATTATTAATTAAATCGTAAAATGAAAAGTGAAAATTTGAAATTTAAATAGGAGGTTTATATGATAGATCTGTCTTTGATGTCAAAACAGGAAAAGATAATAATTTTAACATTGCTTATACTTATTATGATAACTGTCGGTATTATGTTTACGCCTGCAAAAGTCAGGAACGAAAGGAAAATTTCAGCGGAACCACAGAATATTTTAGAAACTGGCGGTGCGCCTGGTTCAGACAGAGGTTTTTTTAATACTCCAAAAGATATCGCTGTTGATAAAGAAGGCGATATATATATAGTTGATTCCAAAAACCACAGGATACAAAAATTTAATGCTGCAGGAAATTTTATACTAGCATGGGGCAAAGAAGGTGATGGTCCTGGTGATTTTAAGGAACCTTGCGGAATAGATATAGGTCCAAATGGAAATATTTATGTAGCAGACACGTGGAATGGTAGAGTTCAGGTTTTTACAAATACAGGTAGTTATCTTATGGAAGTTGGAAGGGACAGAGGATTATGGGGTCCAAGGGATGTTGGTGTTGATAAAGAAGGTAACATTTATATACTTGATACCGGCTGGTGTAAGATAGAAAAATTTGATAACAAAGGTAGATATCTTGCTACTTTTGGTAAAAAAAGAAAAGGTGGGGATGAACCTGGCGGCAAAGGTCCGGTAGAATTCTGGGAACCTTTTTCAATAAAACAGGGTCCTGATAATAATCTTTATGTGCTGGATAGAAGAAATTACAGGGTACAGGTTATAACCACCGAAGGTAAATTTATAAGAGAATTTAAGGTTCATGGCTGGAATGACGCACAGATTGTTGAAGGTTGTTTGATGGAACCTTATATAGATATCGATAATAAAAATAAATTTATTTTTATTACTGATTCTGCAAAACACAGGGTAATAAGGTATAATATTAATGGAACTGGAGAGAAGTTTTTAGACCAGGATGTGCAGGGGGTAAAATTTATTTGCCCTGTTGGAATAGTCGTACTTGCTGATGGAAAAGTTTTAGTAACGGATCACTCATTGGGTAAGGTTTTGACTTTAAAACAATAAATATTTAGGAGGAGATAAATATGGCAAAATCTAAAAAGAAAAAAGGTAAAAAGAAAAAAAGTAATTTAATTGTTCTTATAATTGCTGTTTTGCTAATTGCGTCTGTTGTGGTCATATCAAAGGTAAAAAGAGGTGAGCCAGTAAAATTAATAAAGGCAGAAGTCCTTGCGGAATTTGATGGTCTGGATAGTAAATTGGGCAAATTGAATTCGCCAAGAGGGCTTGCTATATCAAACGATAATTATTTGTATGTTGCGGATTTAAATAACCATAGAATATGTAAGTTTTCGCTTGATGGCAAACTGATTGATTGTTTTGGGAAGAAAGGTAATAAACCAGGTGAATTTAATGAACCATCGGGAGTTTCAACTGATAATATGAATAATATTTATGTGGCTGATGCATGGAATGGAAGAATACAGAAATTCTCACCGGATGGAAAATATATAATGGAAATAGGTGGTTCTAAAGCTGGTTTTTATAGCCCGAGAAATGTATCTGTAAGTAAATACGGTATTTTATTTGTTGCTGATACAGGAACAAGCAGGATTCACAGATTTGATTTAAATGGTAACAGGGTGGGAAAACCGGTTGGCGGTGCTGGTAAGGCTCTTGATAAATTTCTTGAAGTATTTTCAATAGCTTTTGATTCAAAAAATAATGTATATGTTTCTGACGTTGGTAATAGAAGAGTTGTTGTTTTGACGTCTGAATTAAACCCGATGCAAACTATTAAAGTTGGAGTATGGAATGAGGCAGTGCCTTTGTGGCCGATGATTGCGATTGATTCAAATGACATGTTATATGCTACTTCTTCGGCTTCAAAGGAAATAATTGTGTATAATTTAAAGTTAAAAAAACCTAAATATGCAGGTACTATAAAAACAGATGTTAAAGATAAACCTATCTTTTCAGATCCACTTGGTATTGCAATTGATAAGGATAATAATATATATATTTCTGAGGTTGCAAGATCAAAAATTGTTAAGATAAAACCTATTTTCAATTAATTTATTATTCTAAAGATTTTGCGGATTAAAAATTTTAATGGATAAAAAAGATAATCTAATAAAAGATACTTTTGTTTTATTTGTCGCATCAAGCATAGTAAACATCTCCAATTTTGTCTTTCATATGTATGCAACACGCCATTTAAAGCCAGAAGAATATGGGGCTCTCGCAACTTTGCTCGGTATAATTATGGTAATTTCAATGCCGTGTATGGCTTTGCAGATGAGTATAGTAAAAAAAACATCAATATTAAAAGCAAGAAATACCTTAAGCGAAATCAAAGGGCTTTTTCTGGATACCAGTAAATGGCTTTTAATAACTGGTGTTTTTATTTTTGTCATCTTTTTTTTACTTGCAGAAACGATAAAAAATTTTTTCAATTTAAATGATAGAAGACTGATTTATATTTTAGGTTTCGTGCTTTTTATTTATTTTATTATGCCTGTTGTCAGGGGTGTTCTGCAAGGGATGCAGAAATTTTTAAGTTATGGATTTAATATGATAGCAGACGCATTATGCAGACTGTTGTTTTTGATTTTATTTATTTATCTTGGTTTTGGCGTTTATGGAGCTCTTGCCACTACTTTTTTTTCAGGTTTATGCGCGTATATAATTGGATTTATTATTATAATAAATATAATTAAATTGAAAGGACAGCAATCAGGTGAAACAACGCATTTTAAGGATGTATTGATATATGCACTACCGGTTTTATTTTCGTTTTTGGGGTTTTCATTACTTGGTTATATTGATCTGTTTATAGTAAAACATTTTTATCCTGAAGAACAGGCGGGTTTTTACGCCGTTACATCCATAATCGGCAAGGCGTTTTTGTTCTTTCCTTCAGCGGTTGTGATGGCTTTATTTCCTAAGGTCGCAGAACATTACGAATTAAATATCAATCCTGAAAAAATGTTATATAAAAGTTTGATTTTAACTTTTTTTATAAGTCTAATTGGAATAATTTTTTGTTATTTTTTACCGGAATTTGTACTGTGGCTTTTAACAGGAGGTGGAAAATATTATGCTATCAAGGATATTGTACGGTTATTTGGCATTGCCATTTTGCCGCTTGTGCTTTTGAATGTAATAATTAATTATAATCTTGCAGTGCATAATTACATCTTTATATTTGTCATCTATACTGGTATAATATTATATACGGCAATTTTATGGTTCTTTCATTCTTCCTTTTACGTTGTTTTAGGTGTGCTTTTTGTTATGAATTTGCTGATACTTATTTTTAGTATTATAACAATTGAATTGAATCATAGAAAGGTAAAAATAAATGAAAATTAAAAAGTTATCAGTATTAATGCCTATGTATAATGAAGAACTTTATGCAGCGGCAAATATTCTGGAAACAGATAAATATTTTAAAAATTTAAAAATAAATTATGAAATTATAGTCATGGATGATGGTTCTAGGGATATGACATTTAAAACAGCCTCTAAAATGAAGAAAAAGCATATTCGTATTTTCAGAATAAAAAAGAACCAGGGAAAGGGGCATGCATTAAAAGAGGCTTTTAAAAAATCAAAGGGAGATCTTATTATGTTTCTGGATGGTGACCTTGATATTCATCCAAGGCAATTTGAGGCGCTTTTTGAAATAATGCAAAAAGAAAATGCAGATGTTGTTATTGGGTCTAAAAGGCATCCGAAATCCGTTTTGCATTATCCCATAAAAAGAAAGATTGTTTCTACAGTTTATTTTTTTATTGTAAAATTATTGTTTGGTCTTCCTCTGCGAGATACACAGACAGGTATAAAATTGTTCAAAAGGGAAGTGCTGGAAAAAACATTTCACAAACTGCTTATAAAAGGCTATGCTTTTGACCTTGAACTGCTTGTTCTGGCACATCATTACGGATATAAAATTTCCGAAGCGCCTGTTGTGGTTGATTACAAAGGTAAATATGGACATATTACTTTTATGACAATTTTTAAAATATTATGGGACACCCTGGCTGTATTTTACAGGTTAAATATAATGAAATATTATGATAAAATCAGATAATGGTTTATATGGAGCCCGAAATTGAAGAGTGTTTCAATTATAATACCAGTAAAAAAAATAAATGATTATATTTTTGAGTCGTTATCTTATATAGAAAAATTAAATTATGACAAAAAGCTTATTAATGTTATTATATTGCCGGATACCAAAGACGAAATAAAAGGGATTTATCCATTTGAAATTAAAATTATTCCAACCGGCAGTATCCATCCCGGGGAGAAAAGGGACATTGGAATTAGAAGCACAGATTCTGAAATTATCGCATTTATTGATGATGATGTTTATCCTGATGCTAACTGGTTAATGGTTGCAATTTCAATTTTTGAAAAGAATAATGATGTTGCTGCGGTAGGTGGACCAGCTGTGACACCTTCTAATGACTCATTTTTGAAAAAAATAAGTGGATATATATATTCATCATTTCTTGGAGGCGGTGGTTATAGATATCGTTACATACCTGAAAGTACAAGAGAAGTAGATGATTACCCTTCCTGTAATTTAATAATCAGGAAAGATGTCCTTGATAAAATTGGTGGTTTTAATACTGAATTCTGGCCAGGTGAGGATACAGTTATTTGTTTAAAGATTGTAAAGGATTTAAAGATGAAAATTGTTTATTCTCCGGAAATTCTTGTTTATCATCACAGAAGAGATTTTCCAGTCGGTCATTTAAAACAAATAATAAACTATGCAACGCACAGGGGATATTTTGTAAAAAAATTTCCTGAAACATCTTTTAGATTATCTTATTTTATACCAACATTTTTTATTTTATATCTTTTAAGCTTTGTTGTGCCTGTTTTTTTTCTAAAAAATTTAATAATTATATGGACAATTCCATTTCTGGTTTATATGATATTATTGTTATTAGATGGTGTTAAAACAAAAAATCCGGGTGCGGCATTGCTGGTTATGGCAGGAATTTTTATAACCCATGTTACTTATGGAATTTATTTTGTTTTTGGATTATTATCAAAAAGATTGAGTGAAGAAGATACTAATAAATAAAAAGGAGCAGGGAATGAAAATAATGATTTCTTACCCCCCATTAATCGGAGATGGTTCCCCGACACTCGGGCAGAATAGACAATTTCAATGGTTTCATAATCCTTCTTTTATTTATCCGATGGTACCTGCATCAGCAGCTACATTGCTGAAAGCAAATGGATATGATGTTGTGTGGAATGATTCAATTGCTGAAATGCACACTTTTAAACAGTACGAAGATATTTTATTAAAAGAAAAACCAGATTTAATAGCATTAGAAACAAAAACACCTGTTGTCAAGCAGCACTGGAATATTATAGAAAAGATAAAGCAAATTTTGCCTGAAACAAAAGTTGTTTTAATGGGCGATCATGTAACAGCTATGCCAGAAGAATCCATGCTTAATTCAAAAGTTGATTATATAATAACAGGAGGAGATTATGATTTTTTACTTTTAACTCTTGCAAATTATATCACTAAAGGGAATTCTCTGGAGCCTGGAATCTGGTATAGAGAAAATGGAGAGATTAAAAACACCGGACAATTTAAATTAAATCATGATTTAAACTCATTACCATTTATAGATAGAGACTTAACAAAATGGAAACTTTATGGAGAAAAATTCTTTAAATATGCTCCTTATACTTATACAATGGTAGGCAGGGATTGTCCATGGGCAAAATGTACCTTTTGTTCGTGGACAACACTTTTTCCTACTTTCAGGACAAGAAAGCCAGAATCCCTTCTTGATGAAATTGGATTATTGATAAAAAAATATAGAATAAGGGAGATATTTGATGATACAGGGACATTTCCCAGAGGCGAGTGGTTGAAAAAATTCTGCCAGGGAGTTATAGATAGAAATTATAAACTCTCATTAATGGCAAATTTCAGGTTTGATTATATAAATGAATCTATTGCACCTTTGATGAAAAAAGCAGGTTTTAGATTGTTAAAATTTGGTCTTGAATCTGCCAATCAAACAACCCTTGATAGATTATGCAAAGGAACAAAAGTAGAAGATATTGAAAAAGGATGTAAAATAGCAAAAGATGCTGGAATCGGTGTCCATTTAACAATTATGGTTGGCTACCCATGGGAGACAAAGGATGATGCATTAAGAACATATGAAATGGCAAAAAAACTTTTAGATAAAGGACTGGCTGATATGCTTCAATCAACGGTTGTTATTGCATATCCTGGAACTCCGCTATATAATCAGGCAGTTACAAATAACTGGCTGCGATTTAAACCAGGAGATTGGGAAAAGTTTGATATGACTATGCCAATTTTTAACTTCCCAGATATGAAACCAGAAGATGTTATGAAAATATGCGATGATATTTATAAGGCATTTATGACGCCAGGATTTATAATGCGCCAGATATTGAGTATAAGAAATTTTGATGATTTTGCATTTTTATTTAAGGCGGGTAAAGCAGTTATAGGCCATATTCTGGATTTTCAAAGGAAAAAGGAATAATAAATGGAATTACCCTATGTGTCAATAATCACGCCTGTATATAATTCTGAAAAGGTAATAGCAGAGTGCCTTAATGCAGTAGCAAATCAGGATTATCCAAAAGAAAAAATGGAAATTATTATTCCTGATGGCGGCTCAAAAGACAGAACATTAAAAATAATTGAATCATTTAAGAAAGATATGAATATTATTGTGTGTAACAATCCATTACAAACAGGCGAAGCAGGTAAATCAGTTGGCATAGAAATGGCAGGGGGAGAGATAATAGCATTGATTGATAGTGATAATATTATGCCTGACAGTAATTATATTAAAAACATGGTTGAGCCGTTTTTAATTGAACAGGATATAATAGGGACAGAGCCTCTTTTTTTCTTTTTCAGAGAAAAAGATAGACCATTAACCAGGTATTTTGCAATGTCCGGAGTTAATGACCCGCTTTGTTTATTTATCGGGAACTACGATAAATATAGTTTCCTTACCGGTAAATGGACTGGTTTTGACTTAAAAATTTTTGATAAAGAAAAATATTTTATTGTCGAACTTGATGAAAAAAAAATTCCGACCATAGGTGCAAATGGCACTTTTTTGAAGAAAGAATATCTTAAAAAAACAAATTATAAGCCGTATATGTTTGATATAGATGTTGTCTATGAGATTTTAAAAACAGGGAAAAACAAGTTTGTTAAAGTAAAAACAGGAATAGTTCATATTTATTCACCTGATTTAAAATCTTTTATTAAGAAACAGTCACGCAGAATATATGATTTTTTGTTTTTTTCAAAAGAGAAAAAAAGAACATATCCATGGGCAAAATTTCCTGTTAAAGGTATTTTTTTATTTGTGCTTTCCTGTTTGACTGTAATACCGCTTCTATTTCAGATGATTTCTGGATTTATAAGAAAAAGAAGGTGGGAATGGATATATCATCCTTTTATATGCTGGATTACGCTTTTCATTTATGGATGGATTTTTTTAAAATCAAAAATTACCAATAAGGCAGAGATAAAAGATAGAAGTAAGTGGTGATGCGGTTTAAAAATGTTCGTTGGAAATGTTCGGCAAGGATGTTCGCTCGGGATGTTCAGTGAAGATGCTCGGTGAAGATGTTCGTAAAGAATGTTCATAAATTGTTCGAAATTAGTGCTTAAATAGTTTGGAAAGAGTTCAAAAAGACTGTCCTTTGTAGTTTGTATTTTGTAATTAGTTCAATGATTTTATTTTTTAACTATTTAAGAACATAGTTTACACTCAGTTTGAACTATTTTTGAACATATTTAAAAGATTTGAAGTTACAGGATTGTAATATTTGTATTGAAATAACTACTAGATTGTTTCATATCATAAAATTAATTTCTTTAAATACTTGATTTTTTATTGATTTATATATATAATTATAAAAGAGTTAAATCGTTTTAAAATTAAACCGTTTTAGCGTGAGGGAGAGAACAGGAAATAAGAATTGAAATGAAAATGTTTTTAAATCGAAAAAAACAAATACAATATTTAATATGTTTTATAATATTATTTATTTTTTATTATATTAACAATATTTATGGGGGAACCTGTACTCCAACAAGCGCAACATTATGTATAAATGGTGATGACCACAGCAGTGTATGGATAAATGGAAATTATGCAGGAGGATTTACTTATGTTAACTGGGATTCTCCATATGAACCTGCCTGCGTCAATATTCCTGTGGCATGGTTAAATGCTACAGGAGATAATGTTATAGCAATTGCTGTTACAGATACAGCAGGCGGTCAGATATGGGGGTCTTTTACACTTGATGTTACATGCTCAGGTGGACAACATGCCTATATATCAAGCAATGACGGCGGGATGAAACTTGTTTATACAAATATTTATAATTCTCCACCTGCCAGCGATTGGTATACATTAAGTTATAATGATTCTTCCTGGGGCAATGCAGTACAGGTAAGTGTAACTACATGGGCAAAACCATTATATAACCCTGCTGATGGTAGAAGGGTAATTCCATGGTCATATTCCTATGATGCATTTTCCGGGGCTAATGAATGGGATCCGAGCGGACAGAAGATGTTATATTTCAGAAAACATTTTACCTTGAACCCTGTAACACCGCTACCATCACCTACATTTACAATACAAAAAAGCACGCCACAGTCAAGTATGATACGTGGAGGTCCTGTTACTTTTACAATTGTTGTTTGTGTGAGTGGTGGTTATACAAGAAATCCGGTTTTAATAACAGACTGGTGGACATCTCCTACTTATTGTGCATGGTCAATGGGGAATCCTTATTATTATAATGACATTAATGAAGGTATATTATATAGAGATGATGATAATAAAAGATTTACGCTGTATTTCCCGCTTGGATTTGAAGCAAATACCTGTAAGACGTTTGTATATGAATTGAATCCATGCTGGTTTACTACTGACTGGTATTGTCCTGCCTGGTGCACAGCTGCCACGAATTATGCAAGAGTAACATGGACTTCCGGAACACGCGAAACTTCAATCAGTGTACAATTATATTGTCCTTCTCCATCAAATACATTTACAAGAACCAGAACAGCTACAATGACATTTACACCGCAAATGACGCCATCATTTACATCTACAAGGACATCAACTCCTACAATTACACGTTCTCCGACTTTTACATATTCGCGGACGTCAAGCCCGAGTCCAAGCCCTTCAAGAACGATGACACCGACTCCTTCGCGTACACCAAGCCCGAGCCCATCGCGGACGCTGACTCCAAGTCCTTCGCCTTCACCATCGCATTCACGGACAGCTACGTCATCATTTTCGCGCACGCCAAGCGCCAGCCCGAGTTTATCGCCGTCTTCATCACACACACCAACTCCTACATATTCCAGGACACCAAGCCCGAGCCCGTCCAGGACAGCCACTCCGTCGCCTTCAAGGACTCCTACGCCTTCACCTTCTCCGTCTCTTTCCCCTACGCCATCAAGAACCGCTACAGTAACATTTACAAGGACTTATACTCCAAGTCCTTCTCCCAGCGCTTCAAGGACGCCGACACTTACATATACAAGAACACCTGCACCAAGTTCATCTCCGTCGCCATCACGCACACCTACGGCATCATATACAGGAACGCCAACTTCAAGTGTAACATTGACACCGTTTCGCACACCAACACCTACCTATACAAGGACTCCGTCTCTATCACCAACAAATACAAATACGCGGACACGGACACCTACACCTACACTAACCTTCACAGATACAATATCATCAAATACACCCACAGTAACGCCGACTCACACAAGGACATATACAAGGACACTAACGTCAACAAATACAAACACTCGGACAGCAACACTGACATATACAAATACAGTTTCACCATCGCCTACCAATACAAGGACGCCAACACCTACATATTCAAGGACGCCATCACCATCATCAACAAATACAAATACGCGGACACGGACACCTACATCAACTTTCACAGATACAATATCATCAAATACACCGACAATAACGCCAACACGGACGAGGACATATACGGTAACTCAGACACTGACATTTACATCTACCAGTTCACAACTACCAACTAACAGCTGGACACCAACAAGAACAGCAACAGCTAGTTCAACGTTCAATGTTCCAAGTTCAACGTGGACAACAACAAGGACTCCTACGTTAAGTCGGACCCAAACAGCAACCAGTAGCCAGCAATCAACAAGGACAATGACACCCACGCAGACGTTCACTGATACAATATCTTCTAATACACCTACAATAACTCAGACATGGACACCAACATTGACAATGACACAGACATATACAGAAACATTAACAGCAACATCAACACGGATAGAAACAGCAACAAGTACAATAACACGTACAGCAACACCGACAAGGATAAGCACCTGGACATCAACAGTGACATTAACAGCTACAGATACTTTGCAGAATACAGCGACAAATACCCAAACCATAACAAGGACTTATACAGATACAAGGACACCAACAGTAACACAGACAGGGACATCAACATGGACCGTGACATTGACGCCGACATACACAGCAACAGAAACAGTGACAGCAACATCAACAGGGACATCAACAGAAACAAATACATACACGATGACACCTACAATAACAAATACACCGGAAGCATATACAGCAGAATTAGGAATAACGCTATTATCATATGGAGAAAATGCACAGCCAGGAGCAATGATAGAATATAAGATAATAATAGAGAACAGGAGTAGCAATGTAAGTGCGTTTAATATACGAGTATGGGACACGCTCCCAGCAGAAGTAGAGTATGTGGACAGTTATTTTGTAGTAAAACCGATAATAGAAAACGGAGTAATAATATGGGAAATGCCTTATGAAATGGAATTAAAGCCAGGAGAACGGATAATAATAGAATTACGGGTAAAGATGACAAAGACAGACGGGCAGGGATTTATAACAAACATAGCATGTGCAGATTATCAGGACGGATATTATAATGATACATTTGGAACCGGCAGACATCCTGTAATTACGAGTAATATAAACGAATACCCGGAAGAGCCAATAATAGCATACCCAAATCCATATAAGATAAACGGCGAAGGAAAGTGGATAAAGTTTGTAAATATACCGCCGAATTCAACAGTGCAGATATACACGGTATCAGGGGAGAATGTAATATCCTTAAGCACACAGGCAGGGAGCAGGGTAGCGTGGGATGGAAAGAATAAGAGGGGACAGGAAGTATCAACTGGAATATATTATTATGTAATAATAAATAAGAGCAGCAAGGAGATAGTGACGAGTAAAATATTCATTATAAAATGATTTTCAATTTGCGGTTTACGATTCAAAGATATTTACAATTTTTAATTTACGATTTGAGGTTTAAAGACATCTCCGATTTACAATTTACGTTTTCCGATTTACGATTTGAAAAATATAAAATGTAAATCAAAAATTGTAAATAGAATTCCCAAAAATCGCATTATAATTTAAAAAAAGTAAAAAAATAAATTTTTAAAGATTGAGTATTTTAAAAATAAAAAAATATGACAAAAAGTTTAAATAAACTAAGGCAGAAATTTAAAAAGGTATGAGTAAAACTAAAACTTTAAGAAAATAGACAGAAGTATCTAATAATTTTTTAAATAGGATAATTAAATATTTAATATATTCAGGTAGAAAAGGAAAGATTAGCGAGTTTAAATCTTAACGAAAGAAATAAATTGAGGAAATATTTTTTAATTTTAGGGAATAATTGTCTAACGTAATAAACAACTTTACCAGGGATAGAAATCAAAAAGAAACAAAGAGAAACAATGGTAGATTTTTGAAAAGTATAAGGTAAAAAGAGTTTAAAAACTAAAGATAGGTTATAAGCAAGTAAACCGATAGCAAAATAAACAGAATTAGAATAAGTATCATTGGTAAGGATGTTTTCTAACACTAAACCGATTTTAATTTCTTTTATAAAATTTTCAGAATTAGCTCTTTTGTTATGGTCATGAATAATATGAATAGGTTGAGAATTAAAATCATTGGTAGCAATATTCAAAAATCGCATTAGAAATCATATACCCCCTCACTCTGGCTCTCTCCCCTATGGGGAGAGAGTATTTTTTATGTCACAATGTTTCCCTCTCCCCATTTGGGGAGATGGTTAGGGTGATGGGGCAATTGTTTATACCT
>FWPV01009061.1_pt1 | contig 17022 bp, 6 predicted proteins | sample 2228371 | NCBI WGS metagenome assembly FWPV01 (sample SAMEA103939776, study PRJEB20133) | metagenome | reverse complement strand
GTGGAATCAGTCGCATTCAGCCCTGATGGTTCAATGCTTGCTAGTGGTAGTTCTGATGGCACAATCAAGTTATGGGACACAAGGAGTTACAAAGGGATAGCTACGCTAGAAGGACATACTAGTGATGTGTGGTCAGTCGCATTCAGCCCTGATGGTTCAATGCTTGCTAGTGGTAGTTGGGATAAAACAATCAAGTTATGGGACACAAGGAGTTACAAAGAGATAGCTACGCTATATGAACATACTTATTGGGTGAAATCAGTCGCATTCAGCCCCGATGGTTCAATGCTTGCTAGTGGTAGTTGGGGTGGCACAGTGATCTTATGGGATATGAGTCGGTATATATCAGTCAAGTAATCTTTAAGATGTCAATTCAGATGGGATAGTGAATATCCTTGATCTGGTGATTGTCAGCAGAGGAATAGGCAAGCCATCATCCTTTAATGAGAGAGCAGATATAAACAAAGATGGCAAGATAGACATGCTTGACCTGAACATCGTAAAGGACCATTTCGGAGAGATAAGCAAATAGCGATAAAAGAAGGGATTTGGGGTTCTCCCTTTATCCAATTTTGACAAGGGGCATAGGTTATATTATAATTTTTTAAGGGGAATGAATTAAATGGGGGATTAAAAACATTATCTCCTATTGAAGCTAAAAAAACAAAATTTAAAGCCTTTTCTTAAAATTGTTTGAGGCAGAAAGGAGAACGGCTGAAAAACCGTTAAAGACGAGATGAAATTATTCATTTACAAAAAGTCCAAAATTGTGTTAGGCTTTTTTATCATTGTTATTATCTCCACTTTCATAGGTTGTGCAACAACTATGACCTCATATCATAAAGGCGAGATGTATCTGAGAAGAGGTGACTATAATAGTGCGATAATTGAATATAAAGAAATCCTATCAGTCAAACCAAATGATCCGATCGCACTGACAGGGACAGGTATTGCTCACTATGCCAGAGGAGATTTTGAACAAGCGATAGAATATCTCCAAAGGGCGAAAAAAGCCAATCCTCAATATATTGACTCTTATATTTACCTTGGGATGACCTATGAACAACTAGGCAGGTATCAGGACGCAATGACGGAATATAATAATTGCTTAGTGTTGAAGCCTGATTCAGCAGTTGTCAAAAAGATTGAAAAGCGAAGAGCATTTTTAAGCAAGGAAGTAGCTAGAGAATCCGCAAGGAAAGCACTAGAGAACGAGGCGTCACTAATTAGTAATATTAACTCTATCCCAGATAATACAGTTGCAATAGTCGATTTCAGCAATGTTGGACAAATTAAGGAACTCGATCTGTTAGGTAAAGGTTTGGCGGCGATGCTAATAACCGACTTGTCCAAAGCTAGGGCGATAACAGTAGTAGAGAGAGCGAAGATACAATCCCTTTTTGATGAGATGAAACTAACTGGGGTTGATGCAAATACCGCGTCAAGACCGGGATACCTTCTTGGTGCAAGTAAAATAGTAACAGGATCATTTCTATCACTTGATGGTAAATCAATAGATATAGTCAGTTCGTTAACAATGACAAAGACGCAAACATCAAGACCGTCAAAAAGCGTTTCAGGCAGTATGGAGAAATTGTTTGAACTGGAAAAGGAATTGGCTTTTGGGATACTAGATGATATGGGCATCATTCTAACAGAATCAGAGAAGAACGCAATTATGAAGACCCCGACAGAATCTTTTGACGCCTTTATGGCATATTCACGAGGGCTTAACTATGCTGATAAAGGCATGTATAGGGAAGCGGTGCAGGAATTTCAGAAAGCGATAATGGCAGACCCAAATTTTTCTGCTCCTAGGGAGGAGCTTAGGGAAGTTTCAAATTTAATGATTGAAACAAAAAGTCTTTCATCTATGGAAGCCCTTAAAACAGAGGTCGCTTTGAGGTCTCAGCAGGATTTAAGGATCAGTGAAGCAGATGCGAGAATATCCCGAGAGCTTATTCCAACGCCTTCACCTGAGATAACAATTCCCCGAGGGGGAGGAATAAGCGGTCTTGTGCCTACTGTTAAGACAGTAGAAGTAGAGGTAATCTTCCCTTAATTGATGCAAGGAGTTTAACGTGACAAAAGCATTTTATATAATGGCATTTATTATTTGTCTTATTTTCTTATCTAATATTGCGTTTGGGCAAGTGATATTTGTTGATAGACCTAAAACAGTTAACATCTATTCCCTCCCCTATTTACAAAACTGGAAAATTGATGGTCAACAGGGATCGAAAAGTGTTCAACAGTTAAGTTTGCCTGTTTTCATCAACATCAGACCAACTGAAGACATTAGATTCTGGCTAGTAGATTCTTTTGCCATTTCATCGCTTGATGACGGCAAGGACAAGCCATATAATCTAAATGGAATAAGTGATGCAAAAGCCAAAGTTTCATATAGCTTGTTTGACAAAAAATTTTTATTCTCAATAGGTGTCAATCTTCCAATAGGAAAAGAAAAACTTGACGATAGAGAGGGTAAAAACGAGATAGAAGTTGCTAATCTGATCTATGATGAAGTCTTGGGATTTAAGGTGAACAAGCTCGGCGGTGGATTTGACGTCAATGGTGGAGTTGCCTTCGCCGTGGATATGGGAGCGTTTGGGTTAAGCATGTCATCAAGCTATATGCGTAGAGGTAGTTACATCAATGTAAAAGATGGAAAGTCAAAATATAAGCCCGGCGATGAGTTGGGTGTCACAACTGCGATAGATGTGATCAGCGATAGCTCATTGATCAATGTAGATATTGGCTATACAAAATATACCGCTGATAAAGTAGACGGAGATTCAATATTAAAAGAAGGTGACGAGATAAGAGGAAAATTTCTTTTTTCTTACAGGATTTATCCGATAGTTCTCAGCGTTTCTCTTTCTGACACATATAGACTTAAAAATCAGATTGCAGATGAAAATAACAAACTTATCATAGAGACACAGAACAGCCATGGAAATAGAATTGACGCAAACTTAATTACACAATACATTATAACAAGGCAATTATCTATAAGCCCATTAATGGGTATAATGTTTATATCAAGTAATGGTTATAGCAAGGAAAATATTAACTTTATTGGAAGTTCGTTTGTCTGGAACACTGGCGGGGCTTTACAGTTCATTCCAAACAAAAATTCAACTATTAATATAAATGCAAAATACCTTAAAGGCAATATGAAAGGCAAAGATACTGATGTTTTTGGCTATGAGTTTGGAGCTATTGTATTAGTTAAATTCTAAGTTCTTTTGGAGAGACCAAGATGTTATCACGATTAAAAATATATGCAATTATTCATAGTTTAATTCTCTTAATTCTATTATCCCTTTTGATAGTATCTTTGTTTACCTGTGGTGAGGACGAAGTTATCAATCCAGAGAGGATAAAGACTGCGCCTGCTAGGCTTGAAATAATGATGTCACCAAAAGCATCAATTGCAGAGATTACGTCAGTAAGGTTGATAGTAACTGGTGACGATATAGACTCTCCAATAGAGGTATATTTATCAATTGATCGTAATCTTGGCAAAGCAACAGGGTCAGTAAATGTCCCAATTGGGGATAATAGGGTATTTCAAGTTGAAGTATATGCAGGGAAGTCCTTACGATATATAGGTCAACAAAAGATTGACGTCAGAAGTGCAACATCGGTCAGAATCCCTGTCGGGATCAAGCCCGCGGAAGGCATTGGGGTTATAGCTATCAGCGAACATACAAGAAGCAACGGTTTAGCCATAGCTATTGGGGACGTAGATATTTTTCTTTCAGAATATGCAGGTAATCGGAGATTTGTTCAAAATCTGGCTAGGTCCTTGGGCAATGCACCGAGATTAAAGATTGATCTTACCAGAGGGACCGCGTTTTCTTCTCAAATTCTTCAAGGTATTGAAACTGCACTCCGTAATGGCGGGTTTCAGGTTCAAATGGATGAATCCTTCGCTTATGATAGGTCTAGATATGATGCCATTTTATTTGCTTTACCAAATAAGAGCTTTGATATAAGTCAAATAAATGTGATCCAACAGTTTGTCCAAAATGGCGGTATGTTGCTTCTTATTGCGGATTCTGGCGAAAATCTCGAACCGATCAACAATGTGGCAAACGTTTTTGGACTTAATTTTGAATATTCAATAGTAAGTCTGGCTGGCGGAAATCCAGCATCAGTTGTTTTAAGGAATTTTGCATCATTACCGCTGTTTGATGAAGTGTTGGAAATAAACGCATCTTACGCAAGAAGCATAAGCACAAAACCTGACCTATCAAGTGAATTAAAAGTATATAATGGGGCAACGCCTGGACCAAATGCTGTTGTATCTTCTGACGAACCTAAGCTGTTTATATCTCCAACAGAGGCTAATCTCGGCGAAATATTACAATCCGCGTCTTTTGATATTGGAAATGCTGGAACTGGGACACTTTCGTGGAATATAGTTAAAGACTCACCATTGCCAAATTGGTTAAGCATAACTCCCGAAAGCGGAAAGGCTTCTGCTGGCGAGAAAAGAAATGTCACCGCAAGAGTAAATAGAAGCGGATTGGACCCAGGGGAATATAGATATACTGTTCAAGTAAATTCAAACGCGGGCGAAGGAAAGTTTTTAATCATAATGAGAGTGCCTGAACCTGATCCTGTGCTATCATTTTCACCATCATCGCTTAACTTTGGCACGACGGACACTCAAAGGACATTGACAATAACCAATAGTGGTGGAAAAACGCTTGATTGGCAGGCATCAAAAGGGCAATCTTGGGTTAATATTTCGCCGTCTATCGGATCGTTAGCATCTGGAAAATCACAAACGATCACGATAACAATAAACAGGACTGGTCTTGCTCCCGGAAACTATTCTGATACTATCTCTATTTCATCAAATGGAGGAAGCGGAAATGTTAGCGTTTCTATGAGCGTTCCAGAACCAAGTCCATCTTTGTCTATTTCCCCAACATCCCTTGACTTTGGCGCAACTAATACACAGATGACCTTTAATATAACCAATTCAGGCGGCGGAACGCTTAACTGGCAGGCATCAAAACAGCAATTGTGGCTTAATATTTTGCCGACTACGGGATCTCTAACCGCAGGAAAGTCTCAAACTGTCACATTGACAGTTAATAGAGCTGATCTTAAAGAAGGCGTATATCGTGATGTTGTGTCAATAACTACCAATGTAGGAAGCGGAAATGTAAACGTCTCTATGACTGTCCCGGAGCCATCACCGTCGTTATCATTCAATCCGACATCGATAGATTTCGGCACGGCAGACACAACAAAGACATTGACGATAACAAACAAGGGCGGAGGGACATTGAATTGGCAAGTATCTAAGGCACAAAATTGGCTTACACTTTCGCCTACGAGTGGGACATTGACATCAGGTAATTCACAGAATATCACATTGACAGTTGTTAGGACGAACATAAATCCTGGTTCATACAAGGACACAGTTTCGATAACATCGAACGGAGGCAATGGCAGTGTATCAATAATTATGACTGTCCCGGAGCCATCACCATCGTTATCATTCAATCCGACATCGATAGATTTCGGCATAACAGACACAACAAAGACATTGACGATAACAAACAAGGGCGGAGGGACATTGAATTGGCAAGCTACAAATCAACAGAGCTGGTTGACAATTTCGCCTAAGAATGGTTCGCTTTCAGCAGGAGTTTCACAAACAGTAACACTTACAGTTACAAGAGAAAGCACACTCGCCGTTGTCCCACAGCCCGGGACATATAAAGATACCATAAATATAACATCAAATGGTGGAAACGGGACTGTAAATGTGACAATGATTATTCCAGAACAGCCCCCTGCCTTATCAGTTTCCACTACTGCGATTGTATTTGGCACAGTTGACACGCAAAAAGAGCTTATAATCAGCAATAATGGTGGCAGGACATTGAGCTGGCAGTTATCAAAAACGCAAGCATGGTTGACGGTAAATCCCACAAATGGGTTAATAACCTCTGGAAAAACTCAAACGGTCACAATTTCAGTAAGTAGATCGGGTCTCAGTCCTGGTGATTATAAAGATACCATCGACGTGACATCAAATGGAGGGACCGCGATAGTAAATGTAGTTATGACCGTGTCCCCAGTAACGCCTGTTCTAGCATTTTCTCCGTCCGCATTGGATTTTGGAACGACAGAAACTCAGAAAACACTCACAATAACAAATAATGGGGCAGGGACTCTCTCTTGGTTTGCATTGAGACAGCAACCTTGGCTTACTTTATCGACAAGCGTCGGTGCATTAGACGCAGGCAAATCAGTTAATATCACAGTGACAGTCTCACGTTTGCGTCTTAATCCCGGTTCTTATAAGGATACAATATCCATAACATCTAATGGTGGAAATAGCTCTGTTCCTGTGACAATGACTGTTCCTGAGCCTGATCCATTGCTTTCGCTTTCAACAAAAACTTTGGATTTTGGTTCGGATACAACACAATTAACTTTCAATATAACGAACAATGGCGGAGGGACATTAAGTTGGAGAGCTAGCAAAAACCAATCATGGTTATCATTATCAGCCTTATCTGGTTCTCTTAATGCAGGTGCATCTGCGACTATAACGGCTAAAGCAGATAGATCGGTAATAAAGCCTGGGACTCACACAGACACGATCTCAATTACTTCCAATGGTGGTAATGGAAATATATCTGTAAATCTGCTTATGCCTGGATTAAGTTACTCTCCCTCATCATTGGAATTTGGTTTGAATGAAACACAAAAGACTTTCACGATCAAAAACGTCGGTGCGGGTATACTCGCTTGGAAGGCTTCGAAGAAAGCAGACTGGCTTACGTTAAGTTCCACTAGCGGAACATTGGGAGCAAATGCCTCAACAACTATCACCGTTACAGTGTCAAGAGATGTCTCAGCTGGGGCGAATACCGATACGATCATTTTGACTTCCAATGGTGGAGATGGCAAGATAGAGGTCTCTATGCCTATACCCGGTTTATCTTTCTCTCCTGCCTCTTTTGATTTTGGCACGACAGATACAACGAAGACACTGAAAATCAGTAATATCGGCGGAGGGATACTAAATTGGAAGATAGATAAAAGACAGGCTTGGATTACGCTGAATCCATCCAGTGGATCAACTGCTGGGGGAGCTTCTACCGATGTTCAAGTTACTGTTTCTAGGGCAAATTTACTGCCAGGGACATTTTCTGACATATTGGTTATCACTTCTGACGGTGGCAGTGGCTCTGTGCCGGTAAACATAGCTGTTGCGGGATTTCTTGTCTCTCCGACATCGCTTGATTTTGGCTCAATAGATACACAAAAAACGCTTACGATCACAAACAACGGCGGAGGACCTGTAACTTGGCAGGCATCAAAGAAAGAGGCTTGGTTAACTGTAAGTCCCGATAAAGGAACAGTTGATGCGGGAAGATCAATCATCGTAAATGTGACAATATCAAGAACAGGGATAAAGCCCGGCTCTTATTCTGACACGATCATTATGACGTCAAACGCGGGCGATCGCAGTGTCAAAGTGAATATGGATGTTGCTGGGTTGTCTTTTACTCCAACAGCAATTAACTTTGGATCAACAGATACAAGGGTTAATTTGAGTATTACAAACACCGGTAGTGGTTCGTTGTCTTGGTCTTTATCTAAGACAAAGTCATGGCTTACTTTATCGCAAACAAGCGGATTTAACCAAGCTGGCGAGACGAAAGTTATCACAGTAACATCGACAAGAGAAAACGTCTCCCCCGGAACTAATAATGATACGATCACGATAACATCAAATGCTGGAAACGCTACTATCCCTGTGACACTGCTTGTCCCAGGACTGGGTCTATCGCCGACGACGCTTGATTTTGGGTCATCTGACACGCAAAAGACGTTCACAATCTCAAACACTGGTGCGGGTTCACTCGTTTGGCAGGGGACAAAAAGTCAGCCATGGTTAAGTTTTACTCCAACCAGTGGGACAGTTTCAGCAGGTCAGTCAACCAACGTTACTGTTAACGTTTCAAGGACAGACCTTGATCCCGGAGATTATTCCGATATAATACAGATCACATATAACGGTGGAACTGGTTCTGTTACTGTTAAGATGGGGATACCTAAACTTTCATTTACTCCGACATCGCTTGATTTTGGAACATCTGTTAATCAAATGACATTTAAAGTAAGCAATTCTGGCGGAGGCACTTTAACATGGCAAGCAACAAACAAAATGGAATGGCTGACGATCACGCCTGTAAGCGGATCGCTTTCAGCAGGACAATCAAGCAACGTTACAGCTACAATAAATAGGGCAAGTTTAAAACCGGGTATATATGCGGATACTATTAATCTTTCGTCTAATGGTGGAAATGGAAATATAGCAGTTCAAGTATTGGTGCCGGGATTATCCTTTAACCCAACATCATTGTCTTTTTCTGGGACGGAAACAACAAAAAATCTGACCATTACTAACTCAGGAGGGGGAACGTTAACTTGGCAAGCATCCAAAACACAAGCTTGGTTGTCTTTGAGTTTAACTAGTGGCTCTTTGGATGCCGGTAAATCTGCTGTGATCACAGTTACAGTGACCAGAGATAATCTTAATCCGGGGACATATCAAGATACAATATCAATAAAGACAAATGGCGGTAATGGTGAAGTTCCTGTTACTATGATTGTCCTCAGTCCATCTATGACAATAACGCCAACTTCTCTAAGTTTTGGTTCAACTGCGACTCAAAGGTCTTTCACGATAACAAACACAGGTGGAGGGACGCTTTCATGGATTATAGTATCGACTTTACCAAGCTGGCTATCTGCTAGCCCTATGTCTGGTTCATTGACCGCTGGAAATTCTGCAACCGTTACTGTTGTTGTTAACAGATCAGGTATGAATCCTGGCGATTATACTGCTACAATAAACGTCAATTCTAATGCTGGAGCGGGGCAATCTGTGTCAGTAACTATGACAGTCCCACGTCCATCACTATCACTGAGTCCGACAAAGCTAGATTTTGGCACTTCTGAAACTATAAAGGAATTTAGGATCACAAATACTGGTGGTGGAACCTTGCTTTGGACTGCATCTACAAATCGTGACTGGTTGCTTATTAGCAGAGACCCTGAACGAGAAGGCTGGAATTTTGAAATCAATAACGGGTCTACCGGACCTTATGGATCAACTAGAGTATACGTAAGGGTGATCAGAAAGGGAAATCCAGGGACCTATAATGGGATTATTGAAGTTAGATCAAATGGTTCGCCTGTAGCAAATGGCAATGTTGAAGTGTCTATGGTTATTCCGATTCCGGAAATAAGGTGATAATTGTGAAACATATGAGAGTCAAATATATATATCTGACTTTTTCCGTGATACTTTCTGTCAGTTTTATATTCTTTGTTGGATGCGCAAACTTCGAAAAAATATTTGCTCCCCAGCAGTTGAGCGAAAATTATGCCCTTATGCCCGGCGTCGAGTGTGACGCTCCTGAAGTAGTTGACGGTGACCTCAATACAATAAGCAATAATACGCGTATAGTTATATCTCTACCAGAGAAAAAATCTATTAGGAGAATCGTAATCTATAATACAAATATATCTAACTTCATAATCTATGAGTATAAGGGCAAGGAAGGTGATTGGAAGATCATCAATAGCTTTAAAGGCAACACCCAGCCTAAGATCGTTATTAACACTCAAGTAGTTACCGATAAAATAAGGATTTTCGTTTCTGATACTCATGGAAGTAGGTTTGTCGGACCGGGAGTCATCAGGGATGAAAACAAGATCATTCACAAGGTTGATGCCCGATTAGATGCTCTTCCCGAAATACAAGAGATTGAACTATACGGTTTCGTGGATACTGTGGAAAAACCTGAAAAATCAAAAAAGCCAATATTTTGATAACCTGTGATCTGCATGAAAATTCAGTTGTAGAGTAATTTTATCAAAAAATTATTAAAATTTGCTTGCTATATATTACTTAATCAAGATGGCAATTACTCAGAAATTTGACAACTTTGTATCAGAAATTTGAAACCAATGTATACTTGAAATGCTTATCCATGTCTTGTATCTTAACATTTTGCGATTGAGACTATGATAAAGACCAGATTTTATGGAAGAAAACGCCTTTGATTCTTTATAAAATTATCTTGTGCCTCCAAGTTAAACCTGTAATCAGGAAATATAATTGGTTTTTGAAATTCCTTATCATTAATGGCACAACAGTTGCACTTATATAGTTTATTATACTCAATATTCACATCATCTCAATAATCACATTCTTAGAGGTTGTGGATACAGTCCACTGCCTCTAATCTCTCATTTATAAATTCCAATAGATAATCCAATAGATAAAAATCATCAAGGAGCGGTGATAGAATGTTATATAGAAATTATAAGCTGATAGCTTTCTTTATACTTTCAATAATCTATTTTTCTGTTATTGGGCCGTCCATTGCTGATAGGACTACAAGTCCATTACAGCCGGATAGCATAGTTATTGTCTCTGGAAACGATCAATCAGGATATGCAGGGACAATTCTCCCAAATCCACTTGTAGTTAAAGTTCTCAATATCAACGGCAAGACTCTGCCTCTTGCTGAGGTCAAATTTACAGTTGTATCAGGTGGAGGGACGGTATCAAAAATATCGTCATCATATAGCAATGAGGTTAGCACGATCACAGATTCTGCTGGCATGGCTAGCGTCAAATTGAAGCTTGGTCAGACAAAAGAGATAAACCGTGTCAGAGTGACGTCTGGTAATGCTCCAGCGGTGGAGTTTATCGCAACTGTCCTAAACTCGAAGCCAAAATTAAATCCAATAGGTAATAAAGAGGTAAATGAAGGTAGCACTTTACAGTTTAAGGTTACCGCGACAGATGCGGATCAAAACGATACACTTATCCTTTCAACGAGTGCATTATGGCAAAATGCGACGTTTAACTCGGCAACAGGCATTTTCACATTCAGTCCAGATTATGACCAAGCTGGGTCATATCAAATAACATTCTTTGTCACCGATGGGACAGACATTACAAGCGAACAGATCACCATAATTGTCAAAAATGTCAACCGTCCGCCGATTCTCAATCCGATCGGAGATAGGGCTATTAGTGAAGGAATGGAACTGATCATCGTTGTCAGTGCAATAGACCCTGATGGCGATGATTTGACTTTCTCTGTTTCGGGAATGCCTGATGGGGCGACCTTCAATAACACTCAGAAGATGTTCAGATGGAAGCCGGGATATGATACAGTTGTGAACGCAACAAAAAAGGATTTCGTTGTTATCTTCATAGTAAGCGACCCTAATGGAGCTATTGACCTAGAAAGCGTTACTATAACAGTTAACGATGCTGAGCCCAAAGTCCCGGATATACGAGTTCTGCCTTTGCTTCCTGATAGGCAGATTGGACTAGACTTTGAGTCAGTAGAAGTTGGAGAATCAACGGATAGGATATTTCAGATACATAACGATGGGAATGCACTGCTAAAACTGATCAGCATATCTATAACTGACCCTCAATTTAAATTGATGACTTATATCAAGACATATTCAAATATAATAGACCCAATAGACCCTCACATTATAAAATTATTAGATGAAGCATCAATATTGGCTCTTTTAGGTCCCGGTAAACAGTTTATTGATGTAGAATATTCTATTGATGATCCTTTGTTGACCATAAATTATCCAGACCTTGCCCCCGGGGAATGCTTTTTAATCAGATCACAATTCAAACCTTTATCAATTGGGCAAAAAACCGCAAGGTTTGTGATAAAAAGCGATGATCCTGACGAATCTGTGGTTTTTATGAATCTGAAAGGTGTTGGCACGCTCACGCCTGATATTAGCGTATCAACTGACAATATTAATTTTGGCGATGTAGAAATCGGGAAAAGTTCTGACAAACAACTGACAATATTCAATGACGGAAAGGGCGTCTTGAATATCAAAAGTATAGTAACAGATGATGCACAGTTTACAGTTTTGGGATACTCAAACGTTAATCCTAATAGCAGTATAGTTGTTACGATTAGGTTTGCCCCCAACTCAATAGGAGATAAGTCTTCTATCTTACGCATCAACAGTAATGACCCGGATGAACCTTGGGTATTGGTAAATCTTCAAGGAATGGGATTTAAAGTCCCATCGCCAGATATCAACCTATCAACAACAAATATAAATTTCGGCGAAGTCCAAGTTGGAAAATCACTGACAAAAAACTTCCAAATACAAAATTTAGGCGATGCGCTATTACAAATAACGAATATAACATCAAGCAATAGTCAATTCACAGTTACTGGGATGGCAAACGTGCCCTCAGGAGGATTTATAACAATCTCGGTCAAATTCACCCCAACGTCATCAGGTTCGAAGGCGGGAGTTATAGTTATTTCGTCTAATGACCCCGATGAAGCGACTGTTACATTAACAGTTTATGGAGTTGGCGTAGTGCTTCCAACTCCAAATATAAGAGTTTCTCCAAGCATCCTTGATTTCGGCGATGTTGAGATCGGTCAAATTGTCAGGAAAAACTTTTATATATACAACGATGGAAACGCGACATTGGAAATACATAGGATAACGTCAAGTGACAACCAATTTACAATAGTAGAAGATCCAAACGTCCCTGCAAACGGAGTGGCTGTTATACCAGTGGACTTCAAACCTACTTCGTTAGGACAAAAAGAGGCCATCATAACAATATCAAGCAATGATCCGGATGAACCGACAAAGACGATCACTGCAAGGGGAAAAGGTATAAATCCGCCAGCACCAGATATTAGGCTATCTAATACAAGTTTGGATTTCGGAGATGTCCAAATTGGGGAATCCAAAATTTTGTATATTAATATATTTAACGATGGCAATCTTCCGCTTGTATTAAATAACATTGCAACAAACAATGAACAATTCGCTGTTATATGGGAATCGCAAAACGTCCCAGTAAACGGATATGTCACTATTTCGGTGAGATTTTCTCCCATATTAACGGGATTAAAGACAGCTACATTGACGATCACAAGCAATGATCCTGATGAAGCGGTAACAACAGTTTCGCTTCAAGGCATAGGATATGAAGTGCCAGTTCCAGATATAGAGATATATCCTTTCAGCATAGATTTTGGCTCGGTAGAGGTCGGTAAATCTTTGATAAAGACATTTCGTATATATAATAGAGGCAACGCACTGCTTCAAATAACAAGCATAACTTCAAACAACAACCAGTTTACGACAATAAGTAGTGCAAATATTTTAGGCGGGACATCGCTTTTGGTTCAAGTCATTTTCGCTCCCATATCTTTGGGATCAAAAACAGCTACTTTGACGCTAGTAAGCAATGATCCTGATGAAGCGGTAACAACAGTTTCGCTTTACGGAGATGGGGTATATCCCGGATACGTCAACATCGGCGTCTGGAGCAATGTCCAACAGGCTAATATCGTCAACGATCTTTACGACGTCTTTTTCATCAATGAAAATCGCGGTTGGGCGGTCGGCTATAACGGGACAATAATAAATAGCACGAACGGCGGGATAGTTTGGACACCACAAGAAAGCGGGACATCAAGGACGATTAACAGCGTGTTTTTCACCGATCACCTTACGGGTTGGGCGGTTGGACAATACGGCACTATATTAAAGACGACAAACGGCGGACTTTCTTGGAATCAGATAAATTATAGTATTGCCAATACACTTCGGTCTGTTAAATTTATCAGTCCCGTCAAAGGTTGGGCTGTTGGCGAATACGGAAATATTCAAACTATAAATGATGGCATTTGGAGCTATCAAAACAGTGGTCTAACATTTGACCTGTTTGACGTTGACTTTGTGAGTTACAATCAGGGCTGGGCAGTTGGAAGTTACGGCACGATAATTAGGACGATTGACGGCGGTCAAACTTGGACATCACAACAAAGCACAACAATAGAGACCTTATTTAGTTTGGACTTTGTTAATGCCAACGAAGGTTGGGCTGTTGGGGCAAATGGCACTATTTTAAAAACTTCAAACGGCGGTCTAACATGGGTTCGTCAAAACAGTAATGTGAATTTTGAAACTCTCTATGATGTGGATTTCATTGATTCTAACTATGGTTGGGTCGTCGGAAACAACGGCATCATATTGCACACGATAGATGGCGGAATAACTTGGGTTAGAGTTGACAGTGGGACAACTAAACCTCTCAGAGCTGTTTATTTTGTCAATCCAGATACAGGTTGGATTGTTGGTGCAAACGGCACTATATTAAAATATGCCCCATACTATCCGACGTATATATCATCTGTAACAGTAACGGGAAGCCCTGCGAAACTAGGCGGAGTTATTAGTGTTACTGCAACAGGACAAGCCAGAAATGATGCTAAGTTTTCAATAGCAGGCGTCATCTCTAATGTCCCTATGCAAGAGACATCCCCAGGTACATATATAGGCACATACACAGCGATTGAAAATATTAACGTTTGGAATGCTATTGTGTCTGTTGTGTTTACTAATAAATATGGAAATTCTGCAATTGATACAAGCCAAAGAGTTACGATTGATACGATAGCGACTATAACTTCAATAGAAGTATCGCCAAATATAGCCAAAGCCGGCGACAAAATAAAAGTCACTGTTTACGGAGAAGCCAATTCAAATGTTAAATGGACAATAGAAAATGTAGTTACAGACCTTGTGATGACTGAGGTCTCAAGTGGAAAATATGTTGGCGAATATACAGTCCTGCAAGGGACAGATGTCAATAATGCAAAAATAATAGTCAAACTAACCGATGCTTTTGGAAATATTGCAACCAAAGAAGATGGGATAGTCACAATAGATACCGTCGCTCAAATAATATCAGTGACAGTTAGCGGAAGCCCTGCAAAACTTGGCGAACCGATAGTGATCGTCATGATCGGTGAACCAAATGGAAAAGCAAGATTTACAATAGGTGACGTTATCATCAACTCCTCAATGACCGAATCTCAGGCAGGCGTCTATATCGGAAACTATGTCGCGCCAAAAGGCGTCCAAGTATATAATGTAGCGGTAACAGTAAGCCTGACAGATGCTATTGGCAATGTTGCCACTAAGAACGCTGGAAATGTTACAATAGATACAGAATGCAAGATAGCACTGATCACTGTTAAAGGTAGCCCAGGTAAGGCAGGGGAGAAGATCATAGTTGAATTGCAAGGCGAACCCAATGGATCAGCTAGATTTTCAATTGCAGGCGTTATAAACGAACAAATTATGCTTGAACAGCCAATTGGTAGTGGAAAATATTTCGGCAGTTGGACGATCCCCTCTAACGTAAATGTTACTGATGCTGTCCTTACAGTTGTCCATATAGACGCATTAGGCAATATCGCCACAGATACAAGCAACAAGGTGACAATAGATAATATCCCTCCAACCATCAGTTCTCCCAATGTCTCTGGAAGCCCAGGAAAAGCGGGAGAAAAGATCACGATAAGCATGATTGGCGAACCTAACGCACGCGCGAGATTTAATATCGTCGGTGTGTTTGAAGAAAATATGACTGAACAGCCTCCTGGAAGTGGAAAATATATAGGAAGCTATGTCATAAGAGAAAATATAAATGTCACCAATGCAGTAGTGATAATAACTTTATTAGATATTGTAGGCAACTATGTAACAGATACAAGTCTTAGAGTTACAATAGATAACACTCCGCCGAATATTTCATCAGTAAAAGTTAGTGGATCGCCGGGCAAGGCAGGAGAAAAGATTACAGTTAACGCGATCAGTGAGCCAAATTGCAATGCAACTTTATCTATCACAGGTGTTATATCAGATCAACCAATGACAGAACAACCATCTGCAAGCGGAAATTATGTTGGTATTTATACAATTCAAGATGGGATCAATGTCGTCGATGCGGTTGTCACGGTTACTGTAAGCGATCAGGTGAAAAATATTAGTAACGACTCTACACAAAAGGTTACGATAGATACAACTCCGCCAAAGATCACTGCAATTGACGTGTCAGGAAGCCCAGCAAAGATAGGCGAAACTGTCGTCATAAGTGTTATCGGTGACAAAAACTCAATTGCCAAGTTTTCAATAGCAGGTTTAGTCCAGGATGTTGTTATTCAGGAGACAAAGGACGTCCTTGGAACCTACGTTTATAGATATACTGTCGTCGATGACAAGTTTTTGCCTAATGCAACTATAGCGGTAAGCTTGACTGATAACGTCGGTAATGTCACAATTGACACAAGTAAGACCGTTACAATTGTTCCATCTTGGGATGTAGATCGTGATGGAATTATCGGGGATTCTGATATATTGCTCATAGCGAGTCAATTTGGAAAGAAAGTTACAGGCAAGAATGATGCAGACGTAAATAAGGACGGGATAATAAATATTCTTGATCTAGCAATTGTAAGCAAACATTATGGAGAAAAGGCAATATCTGCATCTCCGCCGAGAGAAATAAAACTAAATCCTGATCAATTGTCTTTATTGAAGGAAATATCTAATTCGTTAGTGTATGATGATCCTGATTTTATTTCGATAAAGGAAATTTTAGACGGGATAATCCGCAGGAACACACCAAATATCGCTAAATCAGAGCTTTTACAGAATTATCCCAATCCATGTAATCCAGAGACTTGGATACCTTTCAGACTCTCGGAGCCATGCGAGGTTACTATAAGCATATATACTGCATCAGGTCAATTAGTCAAAAAGATTGACCTTGGATACAAGGAAATTGGAGATTATACAGATAAGAAATCCTCCGTCTATTGGGATGGGCTAAACGAGTCTGGCGAAAAAGTATCCAGTGGCATATATTTTTATTCAATAAAAGCTGGCAATTTTCAATCGGTAAAAAAGATGATCGTCAAAAAATAGTGCCAAACAATAGTAATTTTTATGTATTAAAGCATAAGAATCAAAATAATTTAGCAAGCAACTTCAAATTTCTGATCTTAGGACATAAGTTCGGACATTTCCCAGTGCAATACTACCAAAATGACTGAAAATTCATGTTATCATGTGAAAAAAACACCATCA
>FWPV01009060.1_pt1 | contig 17022 bp, 16 predicted proteins | sample 2228371 | NCBI WGS metagenome assembly FWPV01 (sample SAMEA103939776, study PRJEB20133) | metagenome | reverse complement strand
GGTGCTCGCGATCTGAGTGCATAGCACCCCCTCTTTTTTCACATCTCGAAGTCCAGATCAAGTAGCACACGAAGGAATAACTGATCAGGTAAAGCTGATAAAACTTCTTCGGAGGCTGGCAGAATCACGGCTGAACCACCCTCAAGCCCCCCGGCACCATGCGTACATGGTACTCGGTGGCAGGTTCAATCAGCTCGCCGTCGGAGTGGGCCGGGACAGGGCGGTCGAAGCGGACCATGAACTCGGCGCCCCGGAAGAAGTGCAGCCGGGGGTGGTGGACGTGTTGGCCCAGGAGCAGTCGGGGCAGAATCCCCACCACCCCCAGGCGGCTGAACTCACCGGCCACCGCCGCCGAAATGAGGCCATCGGTGGGCACGGCGTCGGGCACGATGGGAATACCTCCTCCATAGGTTGAGGCATTCATCAGGGCTACCAGCAAGCTAGGGCCCCGGTAGACGGTCTGGCCGTTTTGGATGAGCTCGAGGGTGGGGAGCTCCAGCTCCTTCAACACGCCAAAAATCGAGTACAGATAACGGGGCATACCCCGCAGAAAGGTGGGGGCCGTGAGGGCCTTGCGGGCCACCGCCGCATCGAAACCGATGCCCAGGCTGGCCCCATAGGGCTGGTTGTTGACCATACCCAGGTCTATGGCCCGGACGGTTCCTTGCAGGGCCGTATGCAGCGCGGCCCCCAGGTCATGCCGGTGCAGGCCCACCATGCGGGCGAAGTCGTTGCCGCTCCCAATCGGGATAACCCCAATTGCCTTGTCTGAGCCAGCAATGCCCTTTACCACCTCGTGCACGGTTCCGTCGCCCCCCACTGCAACCACCCGGCTGCCCGCAGGGGCGTTGCGGGCCACCTCAATGCCGTGTCCTGGGGCCTGGGTAATGGTGATTTCTATGTCGGAAGACCGGGCGTGCTGGCGGATGGTGGCCTCGAGCTGCCGCAACATCTGGCCCACCCGCCCACGCCCTGCCGCCGGGTTGATGACAAAGGTGGTATGGCTGCTCATTGTGTGTCAGGAGATTCTAACAGAAACCGGCGTTGTACAATACGGCTATTCAGGGTGGTTTTCATCTTTTGCTCCTGCAATGTTTGGAGAACCGCCTGGCTGTGTAGGGCACAACTGCCCGTGTTGTGGTCGAACCTGCCTTGCCGTGTTTCCGAGGGATTTCCATGAACCGGCCCGTCGCTCAAACCCACCTTTCCCAGCTCGCCGAGTTGCTGACCTGGATGGACGAAGCCCCGGAGCGCCGTTCGCTGGCGCCCGAGGCGCGTACCCCCGAGGGCCTCTGGTGGGAGGTGCTGGCCGGGGAGGACGAAAAGGCCTGGGTCTGGCTCGAGGCGGGCCGGGTACAGGGGTATGGGGCCCTGGTGTCCTTCTGGGATGGGGCCGCCCTCGAGGGCCCTATCATCCGTGCAGGCAACGGCAAGGCCCTCCTGGAACATCTGGTCAAAAAAGCCCGCCAGGAGGGGTATCCCACCCTGTACGCTTTTCCCGAGGCCCGCAACCGCTACGCTCGAGACCTGCTGGAGCAGGTGGGCTTTTCTGCCGAGCACACCACCTACTTTTACACGATAGGCCGCACCGATCTGTCGTATCCGGTGCCCCCCGGCTACAAGATTGAGCTGGCCGAACCCTGCGACCCCCAGGTCTACCGCGACCTGTACAGCCGGGCCGACGACGGCTGGAGCCTGCGCCTGCACTGGACCGACGAAGAACTGCGCCAGCACTTCCTGGGCGTGGAAGTAGAGCTCTTCATGGCCTACGCCGACCAGGGTCAGGCGCCGGTGGGCATGGCCGAGCTCGAGCTCGACGACACCCAGGCCGAGATTGCCTATATTGGGGTAGTGCCGGAGGCCCGGGGGAAGGGGCTGGGCCGGGCGCTTTTGGGCGCAGCCGCCGAGTGGGCCTTTAGCAATCCGCAAATCCAGAGCTTGCAGGTTCGCGCCCACGATCACGAGAAGGCCGCCCAGGCCCTCTACAAACGCCTGGGTTTCAAGGAGACCAGCGCCGTGATGACCTACGCGCTCGAGCTCTTCTGAACCAGAGCTACCCAAGCCGCATTTCACGAACCCTGGCTGCCCTCCTCCAGGGCTTTGAGTCTGGCCTCGATCAGGGCGACCCGGCCCGGACGCTCGAGCTGGGTGTAGAAAGCCAGCAAGAACTCGAGCGAAACCACCGGGATGCTCAGGCCCAGATAATCCACCGTCGTCCGCTTGTGCCGGAAGTCGGGGGCGGGGTTCCAGCGGCCATTCAGGGTTTGGAACTCCATATAGCCCATGGCCTCCACCACGATGCCCTGTATCTTGAACTGAGCCAGATACGAGCGCACCAGCCGTACCCCCAGGTGCATTCCGGGGGGATAAACCAGGTACTCGGCCAGCAACTGAGCCATCTGTTCGGCCCCCACGCGGTCGGTCTGGAGGTCGATGTCCTTGGGTACTACCGGCAATCCGTGCAGCGCCAGGGCCAGGCTGCCGCTCACCGCCCATTCCAACCGGGCATCGTTCAGGATGGGGCAGATCACCCGCAACACCTGGACAATCCGTTCGGGTAGCAGGATGGGCGTCATGAAAATCTCTAGGTCAGGGCGTAGGGCTCAAAAGCCTGGGGGTCGAAATGGCAGGAGGCCAGGTCTTCCCAGTATAGCCACCCGTCCTTGAGGGGGGGGAAATTGCAAAATCCGCCTTCGGCCTTGAGGTGAAAAGCCAGCTCACAGGGCTCACTCACCCCTTCCTGAAAGGCCATCAGCGCGGTCTGATAGGCCCCGAAGCTGGACAGGGCCTGCGACCCCACCATGGCCCTTTTGCCCTCGGCGCGGTTCAGGGCTAGCATCTGAAGGCTTTGGGTGTAGCCGGTACGGGCCGGTTTGAGGTTCAGGATGTCGTAGGTGTCGAGCTGGGCCTCGCGCCACAGGTCGCGCAGGGTAAAGGCCGAGTCGTCGGCAATGAGGGGGAGGATGGCCGCCTTGCGCAAGCGCTTGCGGGCCAGCACCTCGGCGATGGGCAGGGGCTCCTCCACATACAGAAGCCCGGCTTCGGCCCAGAGGCGCAGGTACGTTTCGGCATCCTCGGGGGAGAGGGTCTCGTTGGCGTCGGCATACAGTTTGATATCTGGAAAGTGTTCCCTGAGCGCGGCAATCCGTGCCAGGTCGCCCTTCAGGTCGCGACCTACCTTCACCTTGAGCACCCGCACCCCGGCCTGGTAGACGGCCTGTGCATCGGCCAGCATCTCGGCCTCGTCGGCAATGCCCAGGATGTAGCTGACCTGCACCCGGGAATGGTGTGGCTCCAACACCTGCCAGAGGGTCTGGCCTTCGCTCTGGGCCCAGGCATCCCACAGGGCAATATCCAGCCCGCCTTTGGTGGTGAGGTGGCCCGGAAAGTGGTTCAGTACCTGCTGAATGGCCTCGGTATCCTCGGCCTCCAGACCGAGCAACTGCGGGGTCAGGTAGTCCAGCGCGGCACGCACGGTGCTTATCGTTTCACCGTAGATGGTGGGGCGGGGGGGAATCTCGGCGCGGCCTACCGCGCCATCGGAAAGCTCGACCTCCAATAGCACGTGCTCCAGGGCGGCAAGCTCCGAGGCCCGGCCCCAGCGCAGCGTACCCTTTAGCGGCAGCCGGAATGGGCGGGGGGTAATGCGCTTGATGCTAGGCATGAACCTGCTCCACAAAGGCCCGGATGGCGGCGGCTTCTGCTGTCAGGCTCAGGGTCTCGGTGTCCAGGAACAGGGCCCTGGGGTGGCCTGCCAGCACCTGTCGGCTGCCGGAGGGGTCGTAGTTTTTGCGCTCTTCGGCCACAATCTTGAGCTTGGCGGTCAGCTCCTGGATGGGCACGTTCCAGCCCAGGGCCTCCTGGAGCTCTGCTTCGCTCAAGACCCCCTGGGCCAGCTCGCGCAGGGTGGCCAGGTCGGTTTGCTCGAGGCGCACCCGGTCGAAGGCGTCGCCCCGCTGGAGCAGGCGGGAGAGGCGGGTCAGGTCGCGGGCTTCCAGCACCACAAAGCGACTGTTGGGCAGGTGTTCCAGGGCAAAGCGCACCTCGTCCGCCCCGCGCAGGCCATCGAACAGCAGGGGCCAGGCGGGCACGGCGTGGCTTTGGGCCAGAATCTCCGCCACCCCGCCGGGGTGCTCCTGGCGGAAGCGCCGCGTAAGGGCAAACCGTTCGCTGCGGTCCAGGGGCTGCTGGGCGTAGCCGTACAGGGGGAAGACGTAGCGGTCTACCAGCTCCCGTCGGTCGGGGAGGGTGGGGTAGTTCAGGGCCTGGATGAGGCTGGTTTTGCCCACGCCGGTCAGGCCCACCAGTATCAGGAGGGGCAGCTCGGATAGCGGCTGGGCCTGGGGGGGTGCGGGTTCACCAGGCAGATAGAGCGAATGAACCATGTTGCTTATTGTAGGGGGCTTTTCTCCCCAGGTAGGCAGGCCCGCGGAAGGCGGTGTGGTTCAGGTCGCGGTATCCACAAGCTGCTCCAGAAGATGCTGATAGAGCGCCTGGCCCCGCAACGCTTCCCGCCAGCGGGCAGGTATGCTGCTTAAGCCGTAGCGGATGCCGGCAATGCCCCCGGCCACGCAAGCGGTGGTATCGGTGTCGTTCCCCAGCGAGACGGCCAGCCGGATCGCCTGTTCGTAGCTGGAGCCCCGCTCCAGGGCCCAGCGGGCCGAGTGCAGGCAGTCCACCACGTAGCCGCTGCCCTGCACCGGGTAGGGCTCCCTGGGGCGGATATGCGTGTCTAGCTCGGTGCGTTCGGCAGATGGTGGGGCAAACATGGCCTCGAGGGCACGCACCGCCTCTTCCCAGGCCTCGGCCCGGCCCCAAAGTTCGTACCGGGCCCACAGGCAGTAGAGCGCACAGCAGACCCGCGAGCGGGGGTGGCCGTGGGTCACGCTGGACTGCAGCATGGCATCCTGCACCAGCGCCTCATCGGAACCCCGGTGCCACAGGGCCAGCGGGAGGACCCGCATCAAAGAACCATTGCCATTGGCCCGCTCTTCGTTGGGGCCGGCCTCGGTGGGGGCCACGCCCTGCGCCAGCGCCCGGAGTGCTTTGCTGGTCTGGATGCCCACATCGAACACCCTCGAGTCCACCGCCATGTAGCCCTGCTCCCACCAGGCCAGCAGCTTTTGGGCAAAATCCGCCAGATCCAGACGGCCCTGCTCGAGCAAAGAGGCCAGAAGCGCCAGGGCTTGCGCCCCGTCGTCGGACCAGGTGCCTGCGGGCACACTGGTATGCGCCCGCACAAAGCCAGATGGGGGCTCCATTTCAATCTGCTCGAGGGGTGGAATCTCTTTGGCGGCGTGGAACTCGTAGGGCACCCCCAGTGCGTCACCCACCAGCAGCCCGACCAGGCCTCCCTTGATTCGCTCGGCTACGCTCATTGGCTTGCAGCATAGGGGCCTGAGCGCAAAAAATAAATGGCTTGCCGTATAAGCGTACCCAGTAGCATAGAGGTCGTGGATATCCTCGAGCTCTATAAAAAGACCGGCGCCCTATTGGAAGGGCATTTTTTACTGCGTTCAGGCCGTCACTCGCCCAAGTTTCTGCAGTCCACCACCCTGCTGCAACACCCGCTTTACGCAGAAGCCGTGGGGCAAGCCCTGGGAGAGCTATTCGACGATCTCGAGATCCAGTTTGTGATTGGCCCCGCTATGGGGGGGGTGGTGCTGGCTTTTGTGACCGCCAAGGCGCTGGGGGTGCGGGCCCTCTTTGCCGAGAAGGATGGCCAGGGGGGCATGTGGGTACGCGAAGGGCTTACCATCCACCCCGGAGAGTGCTTTTTGGCCGTGGAGGATGTGGTCACCACCGGGGGTTCGGTGCAGAAGGCCATCCAGGCCGCCGAGGCCAGGGGAGCCCGGTGCGTAGGGGTGGGCGCTATTGTGGACCGGAGCGCAGGCCGCAGCGAGTTCGGGGTGCCCTTCCGGGCGCTTACCCGCCTCGACTTTCCGACCTACGCCCCCGACTCCTGCCCTCTGTGCCAACGGGGTGTGCCCTTACAGGAAGTCTAGGCTCGAGGCGGTAGGCTAAGGGCATGTTGAGGTCTGAGAGCCACAAGCTACGGGCGGGCTGGGCCCTTTTGCTCTGGTTGGTAGTCCTGTGTTTTCCGGTATCCCTTGCTCAGAGCAATGTTGAGATTGCCTGGCAAGCGGTTCAGGACTGGCAGGCTGGTAAATACACGGTAGACCCCGCGCAGGCAATAGGCAAACCTACCGAGGAGGCAGTGCGACTGCTCGAGCGCGGCCTTGCCTTTGCTCCGCCGCCCAGGGGACTCCTGGTCAACCTGGACGAGCCTCAAGAGGAACAAACCCCCCGGGGGGTCATCGTGCAGTTTCCAGCTACCGTCTCGGGCCGGGGAGGCGAGGTACGGGTGACCATCCGGGAGGGCGAGGTGACCCGCATTGGCTTCGCACCCGAGGGTGGACTGCTGCCAGCCTGGGTCAAAAACCCGCTCGCCTGGGCGCTTTTCGTGGCGCTTTCGCTGGGCTGGCTGGTGGCCCTGCGGGGGGAGAACGTGCTGGCTCGCTGGTGGCGTGAGGGCTGGGACCTGGTGCGGCAGTACCGGGGTCTCTACATAGGCATGAATATCGGCCTCTATGGCCTGTTTGTGCTGGGGGGGCTGGTGGCCTATGCCAACCCCCAGCTGGTCAAGCTCATGCAGGAGATGGTGGGGGGTGCCCTCGAGCAGATTGGCATCGGCGGCGCTCTGGGCGGGGGGGTGCTGGGTCTGGCCATTGTGATTTTCTACTGGAACTTTACCAACGGCCTCGTCCTGACCACGGCCGTGCCGGGGCTTTTCCTGGGCATTCCGGCCCTGCTGATCAATGCTACGCGGTACTTCATCCTGGGGTTCGCCCTGAGCCCGGTGGCCCTGCCCCTGGCCAACTACCTGCTGCACCTCCCTACCATTGTGGTGGAGTTGCAGGCTTACATCCTGGCAACCTTTGGGGGCATGGTCTTGATGCTCAAAACCCTTCGGGCCGAAGGCTACCGGGCCGGCCTGCGGGCGCTGGGCCGGATGGTCTATTTGGGGGCTTTTTTCCTGCTAATTGGCGCCTGGTACGAAGCTTTCTCGATTCTGGTGTTGATGCGCCCTTGAGGACTGTTTTGGGCCAAGTTGGGGTTGCGCGAAGGGGGAACCAGGGCCTGTAGGCGAAGAACCCCAGGGGTAGCGAGCAGGGGTGCGATAGAGTAGTAGGGTCTGTGTTATGCCCAGCTCGGTAATCCTTCCAAAGCTCGAGCCGTCCAAAACCGGGGAAGGTTCCCTCGAGCCCATCGCGGTAATCGGGGCGGGGGCGTGGGGTACGGCGCTGGCCCTGCTGGCTTCCTCCAAAGGGGTGCCGGTGTATCTGTGGGCAAGGCGACCCCAGCACGCCCAGGCCATGCAAGAAGAACGGCAAAACCGCGAATACCTGCCGGGAGCGCTCTTCCCCGAAAGCCTCCATCCCACCGCCGATGCCGAGGAGGCCTTGCAACAAGCCCGCTTTGCAGTGGTGGCAGTTCCCTCCAAGGCTTTTCGGGAAACGCTGGCTTTGCTGCCCAGGGCCGCGGCGTATGTTTCGGTTACCAAGGGCCTGCAGTTTACCGATCATCACCTCCTGCGCATGAGCCAGGTTATTGAAGAAGTTACGGGGGTGGGCCAGATTGCGGTGCTCTCGGGGCCCAATCTGGCCGATGAAATCGCCCGCTTCCTGCCCGCCGCAGCCGTGGTGGCCTCCCGCGACCCTGAGCTGGCCTTAGAGGTGCAGCAGGTATTCTCCGGAACCAGCTTTCGGGTTTATACCTCCCTGGATGTAGTGGGGGTAGAACTGGGGGGGGCCCTCAAGAACGTAATTGCCCTGGCTGCGGGCATGGTGGATGGCTTGAAGCTGGGCGATAATGCCAAGGCTGCCCTCATTACCCGCGGCTTGCGCGAAATCATCAAGTTCGGGGTGGCCCAGGGGGCCAGTGAGGCCACTTTCATGGGTTTGTCGGGCCTGGGTGACCTGATTGCGACTGCCAGTAGCCCCCTCTCGCGCAACCGCAGCGCAGGGGAACGCATCGTCAAAGGGGAGGCCCTGGCCCGGCTGCAAGCGCAAAAAAATGTGGTCGAGGGCATCTACACGGCCCGGGCGCTGCATGCCTGGGACCAGGAAACCGGGGCCGACCTGCCCATCACTGAGGCCGTGTACCGGGTGGTCTATGAGGGGGCCGACCCAATGCAAGAGCTGTCACGTTTAATGGGACGTGAGGCCAAGCCGGAGTGAACTTCCACCGGGGGTGGTTTTTAGAAAGAATGGGGGTGTAGAGCGAAGGCTACGACGGCTGGACCATCACCAAGCTGAAGGCTTTACCAGGTAGGGGGAGCTGTGTGGGAGGGCCTGGCATCGGGAGTATCTGCCAAGCATAACGAGGTTGTAATGGCCAAGACCACGCCAAAAGTGCGGAAAACTCAAAAAGCGACCAGCGATCTACCGCTAGCCATCCGCCATTACGACCTCATCACCATAGGTCGTTCCTCGATAGACCTTTATTCCAACGACATTGGAGCAGCCTTTCCCGAGATCACCTCTTTTGGGGCCTATATTGGGGGAAGTCCGTTAAATATTGCGGTGGGGGCCAGCCGTCTAGGGCTCAAAACGGCGTTGCTGACGGCGGTGGGGGTGGACAAAATCGGTGAGTTTATCCTCGAGCGACTCAAACGCGAGAAGGTCGAGACCCGCTTTATCCCGCAAAAACCGGGAACCCGCAGCAGTGCGGTAGTGCTGGGCATTGAGCCCCCGGACAAGTTCCCCATCACCTTCTACCGCGACAACGCTGCCGATATCCAGCTTTCCATTGACGATGTGCTGAACACACCCATCGCTGAAGCCAGGGCGGTTCAGCTATCGGGCGTAGCATTGGCCAAGGAACCCAGCCGCAGCGCCACCTTCTTTGCAGCTGAACAGGCCAAGGCCACAGGGGCTACTGTCTTTCTCGACCTCGATTTCCGCGCCGATGGTTGGCACGACCCCCGTGCTTACGGTCTCCAAATCCGGGCTCTGCTACCGCTGGTTGACGTGGCTATCGGCACCGAGGAAGAGATCAACGCGGCCATGCTGCGCCGCCCCGAGGACATTACCATTCGCCACTCGCAGATCACTGCACCGGAAATCCGGGGAGATGTGGAGGCTAATATCCGGGCTTTATTGGACAAGGGAGTGAAGGCGTTGGTGGTCAAGCGGGGGGCCAAAGGCGCCAATGTGTACCTCCCAGACGGCAGTACCGTGAGTGCTCCAGGTTTTCCGGTGAAAGTGCTGAGTGTGCTGGGCGCGGGCGATGCCTTTGCCGCAGGCTTTATCTATGGGTGTTTGCAGGGTTGGGACTGGTACAAGAGCGCTCGCATGGGCAATGCCTGCGGAGCAATCGTGGTCACGCGCGTTGGCTGCGCCGACTTTACGCCGTATCTGGACGAAACCCTGGCCTTCATTGAGGCTAAAGGCGGGTTTTGAGGGGTTGGAGCAGTACGATGGTTTCTACGCTATTTCTTTCTGCTTCTCGGCCAGGAAAAGCCAGGTCTCGAGCACGCTGTCCGGGTTGAGCGAGATGCTCTCGATGCCCTGTTGTACCAGCCAGAGGGCCAGCTCGGGGTGGTCGGAGGGGCCCTGCCCGCAGATGCCGATGTACTTGTCCATGCGCTTGGCGGTCTGGATGGCCTGCGAGAGCAAAAACTTGACGGCCTCGTCCTGCTCGTTGAAGAGGTCGGCCACCAGCCCCGAGTCGCGGTCCAGGGCCAGGGTAAGCTGGGTGAGGTCGTTGGAGCCAATCGAGAAGCCGTCGAAGAGCTCCAGGAACTGCTCGGCCAGAATGGCATTCGACGGCACTTCACACATCATGACAATTTTGAGCCCGTCCTTGCCCCGCTCGAGGCCGTTGTTCTGGAGGATTTCCAGCACGGCCTGGGCCTCCTTAACGGTACGCACGAAAGGCACCATGACCCACACGTTCTGAAGGCCCTTGGCCTCGCGCACCTCGCGGATGGCGGCGCACTCCAGGGCAAAGGCCTCGGCGAACTCGGGCGAGCGGTAGCGCGAAGCCCCCCGGAAGCCGATCATGGGGTTTTCCTCTTTGGGCTCGTAGCGGGTGCCGCCCAGCAGGTGGGCGTACTCGTTGGACTTGAAGTCCGAGAGCCGCACGATCACCGGGTGGGGTGCAAAGGCTGCGGCAATCATGCTGATTCCCTCGGCGAGCTTTTCGCGGTAGAAGGCCACCGGGCTTTCGTAACCTGCGGTTCGGCGGGCAATCTCCGTTTTCAGGTCCTCCGGAAGCCGGTCGAACTCTAAAAGCGCTTTGGGGTGGATGCCGATGGTGTTGTTGATGATGAACTCGAGCCTGGCCAGACCCACCCCCGTGTTGGGCAGGTTGGCAAAGCTGAAAGCCCGCTCGGGCGAGGCCACGTTCATCATGATTTTGGTGGGGATGGGGGGCATCTTGTCGAGCTCGATGCGCTGCATTTCAAAGCGCGGGCTTCCCGCGTAAACCCGGCCCACGTCCCCCTCGGCGCAGGAGACCGTGACGGTCTGCCCATCCTGGAGAACCTCGGTAGCCCCGGCGGCCCCCACCACCGCCGGAATGCCCAGCTCCCGGGCCACAATGGCCGCGTGGCAGGTGCGCCCGCCCCGGTTGGTCACGATGGCTGCGGCCTTTTTCATCACCGGTTCCCAGTCGGGGTCGGTCATGTCGGCGACCAGCACATCGCCCTCCTGCACCCGGTTCATCTCGCGGGGGTGCTGAATGACCCGCACCGGGCCGGCCCCAATCCGCTGACCGACAGCCCGGCCTGTGACCAGAACCGTACCCCGTTCCTTCATCTCAAAACGTTCAATAACCCGGTTCACCCGGCTCTGCACGGTCTCGGGGCGGGCCTGCAAGATGTAAATTTGCCCATCCAGGCCATCTTTAGCCCACTCGATGTCCATGGGTCTACCGTAGTGCTGTTCAATCAGCAAAGCCTGTTTGGCCAGCTCGAGCACATCCGCATCGGAAATGGAAAAGCTGGCGCGTTCGGCAGCCGTGGTCTCGATGGCCTGAACACCCTGACCCTCGCCGGCATAGGTCATTTTCTGGAGTTTGCTGCCCAGGGTGCGCTGCAAAATGGTGTTGCGCCCTTCGGCCAGCCCTTTTTTGTAAACGTAAAACTCGTCCGGGTTCACCGCGCCCTGCACCAGCAACTCGCCCAGCCCATAGCTCGAGGTGATGAAGATCGCATCGCGGAAGCCCGATTCGGTATCCAGTGTGAAGGCCACCCCACTGGCCCCCAGGTCGCTCCGCACCATGCGCTGAACCCCTGCCGAGAGGGCGACCTCCTCGTGGGCAAACCCGTGGTGGACGCGGTAGGCAATGGCCCGGTCGTTGTAGAGCGAGGCAAAGACCTTTTTGATGTGCAAAAGCACACTTTCGATGCCCTTTACGTTCAGGAAGGTTTCTTGTTGCCCCGCAAAGCTGGCCTCGGGCAGGTCTTCGGCGGTGGCGCTGGAGCGCACGGCAACAGAAAGCCCGCCCTGGGAGGCGGACTCGAGGCGAATGTAGGCATCCACAATGGCTACCTCTAGCGCCTTGGGTAGCTCGGCGCTCTCGACCCAGCTTCGAATTTCAGCCCCTACGCGGGCTAGCTCGTCCACATCGTTGGTGTCTAGCTTGCGCAGGGCGGTGTTGATGCGCTCGACCAGGTGGTTATGCTGCAAGAACTCGCGGAAGGCCGCTGCCGTGGTGGCAAACCCCCCCGGAACCCGCACCCCGGCCTGGGAGAGATTGCTGATCATCTCGCCGATGGAGGCGTTCTTGCCCCCTACGACTTCCAGGTCTTTCATGCCCAGCGTCTCGAACCAGCGAATATAGGTCATAGCCGCACCTCGCTGCAGTTGATGGTAGTTTGGGGGAGCAGTAAAAAGGAGAGGTCGGGTTTGGTGTAGCTATAGCCTGGAGCCCTGTGTAATTGGAGCTACACACATAAACTACACTGTTATGACAGAGGACGCTATGGAGCGAACGGTTTTTATTGTCTCAGACCATACGGGCCTGACCGCAGAGTCGGTTGCACGGAGTCTTCTGGCTCAGTTTGAGGCCGTGCAGTTTCGGTACGTAACGCGGCCCTTCACCAACACCGAGGAGGAAGTTTATGGCCTTGTGTACGAAATAAACTCGATTTACGAGCGCGATCGGCTGCGGCCCATCGTGTTTTCGACCCTGGCCAATCCAGTGCTCAATGACCAGCTCAAAACCGCCCCGGCCCTGCACTTTGACCTGTTTCGTAGCTACCTGGGGGAGCTGGAGCGCGAACTGGGTCAGCCCCCTACAGGCCGGGTAGGGCGGCTTCACAGTATCAGCGACAACACCTACTTCACCCGCATTGATGCAGTGGACTTCGCTCTGGCCACCGACGATGGCCTGGGCGAGCGCTACTACCAGATGGCCGACGTGATTCTGGTAGGGGTCAGCCGGGCCGGCAAGACCCCGACCTGTCTCTTCCTGGGCATGCAGTACGGCCTGCGGGCCTCCAACTACCCCCTGGCCGAGGACGACTTCGAGCGGGAGACCCTGCCTGAACCCATCAGGGCCCACAAAGACAAAATCTTTGGCCTGACCATTCATCCTACCCGGCTGCACCAGATTCGCACCCAGCGGAAGCCGGGCAGTCGCTACGCTTCGCTGGAACAGTGCGAGTACGAGGTGCGCCGGGCCGAGCAGCTGTTCAGGCGGCTGGGGGTTCGTTACTTCGACACCACCAGCGTCTCCATCGAAGAAATTGCCGCCAACATCGTGCAGTCGGCAGGTTTGCAACGGCGCTTTGGCTGATTTTTGCTGGATTGTGAGCCGGGTCTGAAGAATCCCGACTAAACTACTATACATTCTATTGAGCAGAACCTATACTCTTATTGCGAGTGATTCGCAGTAAGAGTCCGGTACAACCACTACCAAAGGGGAAAAGCATGGTCAATCAACTGGAAATCCGCAACCTGCACGCCAAAATCGTGGATGGCGAGACCATTCTGAACGGAGTCAACCTGATTGTGCCCAAGGGCCAGGTACATGCCATCATGGGGCCCAACGGGGCGGGCAAGAGCACCCTGGGGAAGATCATCGCCGGTGACCCCAGCTACGAGATCACCAAGGGCGACATCCTGATGGACGGGGAAAGCATCCTCGAGATGGAAGCCGACGAGCGGGCCCGCAAGGGATTGTTCCTGGCTTTCCAGTACCCCGTGGAGGTGCCGGGGGTGTCCAACGCCAACTTCCTGCGCCTGGCCCTGCAAGCCAAAAAGGGCGGCGAAGTGGACATGATGGAGTTCTACGGCAAACTGCAAAAAGCCTTGCAGACCCTCGAGTGGGACGAGAGCATTCTGACCCGCTACCTCAACGATGGCTTTTCCGGGGGCGAGAAGAAGCGCAACGAGATTATGCACATGATGGTTCTGGAACCGACCTATGGCATCATGGACGAGACCGATTCCGGCCTGGACATCGACGCCTTGAAGGTGGTGGCCAAGGGCGTGAACGCCATGCGTGGCCCCAACTTTGGCGCCTTGCTGATCACCCACTACCAGCGCCTGCTTAACTACATCGTGCCGGATGCGGTTCACGTGATGATTGATGGCCGCATCGTGACCTCGGGCGGCCCCGAGCTGGCGCTGAAGCTCGAGGAGCAGGGCTACGACTGGGTCAAGGAGCTGGCAGTAACAGGCTGATAGCCAATGGCAATTAGCTATTAGCTTCGGTTTGACTGAAGGGAGTGTAAATGTCAGATAACCTTGTCGTTGAAGACATTGGCAATGAATACAAGTACGGCTTTGTGGACGAAGTAAAGCCGGTCTGGAAGGCTGAGAAGGGCCTCTCGCGGCGCGTGGTGGAGGCTATCAGCTACCACAAGGACGAGCCTGCCTGGATGCTACAGTTCCGCCTGAAGGCCCTGGAAATTTACCAGTCCAAGCCGGTGCCGACCTGGGGGGCCGATCTCTCCGGGCTCAACATGGACGAGATCTACTTCTACGCCAAGCCCACCGAAAAGCGTGATGCCAGAAGCTGGGACGAGGTGCCCGAGGAGATTCGCCGCACCTATGAGAAGCTGGGCATCCCCGAGGCCGAGCGCAAGGTGCTGGCCGGGGTGGGCGCTCAGTACGACTCGGAGATGGTCTACCATCAGGTCAAGGAAGAGCTGGCCCGCCTGGGGGTGATCTTCGTCTCCATCGAGGAAGGGCTCAAGCACCACGAAGACCTCTTCCGCGAGTACTTTGCTACCGTTATTCCCCCCGAGGACAACAAGTACGCCGCACTCAACTCGGCGGTCTGGTCGGGCGGGAGCTTTGTGTATGTGCCCAAGGGGGTTAAGGTAGACCTGCCCTTGCAGGCTTACTTCCGGGTTAATACCGCCGAGCTGGGCCAGTTCGAGCGTACCATCATCGTGGTGGACGAGGGCGCCGATATGCACTACATCGAGGGCTGCACCGCCCCCACCTACACCACCGACTCCTTCCACTCCGGGGTGATCGAGATTGTGGTGAACCAGGGCGCCCGCAGCCGCTACACCACCATCCAGAACTGGTCGCACAACATGTACAACCTGGTGACCCAGCGAGCCCTGGTCAAGAAAGATGCCTACCACATGTGGCTGGATGGCAACCTGGGCTCCAAGGTGACCATGAAGTACCCCAGCAGCTACCTGGTTGAGGAGGGGGCTCGCTCGGACATCCTCTCGATTGCCTTTGCCAACACTGGCCAGCACCAGGATGCCGGCGGCAAGCTGATTTTTGCGGCCTCCAACACGGGCGGCAGCATCGTGTCCAAGAGCATCTCCAAGGGCTCGGGCCGCAGCAGCTACCGGGGGCTGATTAAGGTGTACGAAGGGGCCAAGCACGTCAAGGTGAACGTGGAGTGCGACGCGCTTTTGATCAACGAGGAGTCCCGCACCGACACCTACCCCTACATGGAGATCGAGGACGACACCGCCACCGTGGGCCACGAGGCCACCGTGAGCCGCCTCAACGACGAGCAGATCTTTTATCTGCAAAGCCGGGGTCTGCCCGAGGACGAAGCCGCCGCGTTGATTGTGCGCGGGTTTATTGAGCCGGTAGCCAAGGAGCTGCCCCTCGAGTACGCCGTCGAGCTGAACCGGCTGATTGAGCTCGAGATGGAAGGGTCGGTGGGCTAACATGGAACTGACCTTAACCCTCTCCCGCGACCTGGTTTTGCAGGTTTCCAGCCTGCTGAACGAGCCCGACTGGCTCCGGGCCAAGCGCCTCTCGGCCTGGGAGACCTTTGCCAGGCTGCCCTACCCCACTACCCGCACCGAGGAGTGGAAGTACACCGACATCACCGAGGTGCCCTTCGAGGAACTCTCCCTCGAGCTCCCCACCGCAAAGCCCTCAGCCATTCCCCAGGCGGTACAGGAGCGTCTGGCCCAGGCCCAGCTATCGGGCTACGCCGTGTTCGTGGGGGCAGACCTGATACACGTCGAGCTGCCCGAGGATTACCGCCAGCAGGGCGTCATCTTCTGTAGCCTGCACGAGGCCCTTGCCCAGCACCCCAGGCTGGTCGAGGAGAACCTCTTCAGAACGGTCAACTGGTCTGACCTGGTGGGCACCCAGCAAAACCGCCCCGAGAACTCCAAGATTCCCGCCCTGAACGCGGCCCTCTTCACCCACGGGGTGTTCCTTTACATCCCCAAAAACGTGGAGTTCAGCAAACCTATTGGGGTCTTCAAGTACCTGGAAGGCGGCAAGCTCTCGGGCTCGCGCACCCTGATTGTGGGCGACGTGAACAGCCAGGCGGTCTACATCGAGGAGTACATCTCGCCCGCTAAGGTGGCCGCCTCGGTGAACACTTCCTCCACCGAAATCATCGTGGGCAACGGAGCCAAGGTGCGCCACGCGCACATCCAGCTGCTGGGCCAGGGCTTCTACCACTTCCACCGCCAGCGGGCGCACCTAGAGCGCGATGCCGCCCTCAACGACCTGGTGGTGAACATGGGGGCGACCATCAGCCGGGCCGAGGTGCAGTCGGAGATGCTGGGGCCGGGCTCTTCCTCCGAGATGCTGGGCCTGTACTTCACCTCGGGCAACGAGCACGTGGATCACTACACCCTGCAACACCACGTAGCTGACCATGCCCACTCCGACGTGCTCTACAAGGGTGCAGCTAAGGATCAGAGCCGTACCGTGTATGCGGGTTTGATCAAGGTGGGGGTAGGGGCGCAAAAGACTGACGCCTATCAGACCAACCGTAATCTGCTCTTATCCGAGGATGCTCGCAGCGACAGTGTGCCCCAACTGGAAATCGGGGCCAACGACGTGAAGTGTTCGCACGGTTCGTCCACTGCGCCCGTGGAGCCCGGTGAGCTGTTCTACCTGATGAGCCGCGGCCTGCCGCGCCACATGGCCCAGCAAATTCTGGTGAAGGGTCACATGACCGATGTGCTGACCCGCATCCCTATCGAGCCGCTGCGCCAGCACATCGAGCGCATTATTGAGGAAAAAGTAAGGGTATAGTTCAGCGCTGAAGGCCGAAAGCTAAAAGCCCGATACTTTTGGCCTTCGGCCTTTGGCTTCTAGCCTTCGGCTTGCTTATGTGGATTCCAGTCGCAAAGCTCGAGCAGTTCCAGAATGGCCGCCTGGTGGTCAGGGTTGAGGGCGAAAAAACCCCGGTGCTATTGCTCCATACCGGCGAGGAAGTTTTTGCCATTGCGGATATCTGCACCCACGACAAAAACCCCCTCTCCGATGGCCCGGTAGAGGGCGATACCATTCAGTGCACCCGTCACGGGGCCCGGTTCAACCTGCGCACCGGCAAGGCCACCTTGCCTGCCCCACGCCCGGTGAAGGCCTACAGGGTCAAGCTCGAAGAGGGGCAGGTCTGGTTGGAGGTATAAGCTAATGCCTGGAAGAGCGGCCCCTCGAGGGCCGCTCTTGAATTCTTGAATTAATGTTAACTCAAGTTACGCAAGACTCAAGCAGCGGTGTCCAGGAAGGCATAGAGGTCACTTCTGTCCAGGGTCAACTTGCGAGCAATGAGCCTGCG
>FWPV01009059.1_pt1 | contig 17024 bp, 17 predicted proteins | sample 2228371 | NCBI WGS metagenome assembly FWPV01 (sample SAMEA103939776, study PRJEB20133) | metagenome | reverse complement strand
TCAGTTCCTCCCCTAGGATCATCTCCTCCTCGTCCAGCGTAGGGCCTTCCTCTGCCTCTGCCGTACCGACAGCTAGGCCGGCCTCAGGGGCCTCCAGGACGGTCTCTTCCAGTTCCTCCAGGGCCAGCTCCTCCTCGGCCTCCATGCCGAGGTCCAAGGTATCCCCCTCCAAGGCGATCTCCTCTTCCTCGCCGGTATCCACTAGGCCACGCGGGGGGACGGCCCCTTCGCCCGAGAGGACCTCCTCGAGCTCATCAGAGGGGAGTTCGCCCTCCTCGGCTGTGCTCAATAGCTCCATCTCCGAGGTCAGTTCCCCCTCTCCCAAGGAGATCTCTTCCTCGATCTCGATCCCCGGCCCTTCCTCCTGCGTCTCCAACAGCTCCTTACCGCCACCGAGGCTCGGCCCGACGTTCAGGGTCATCCCGAGGTCATCCTCCAGGGAGACGGCCTCCTCGGCCCCTTCCATCTCGAGCCCGCCGAGATCCAGTTCCTCCAGTTCCTCCTCGAAGGAGACCTCCTCGATCTCCTCGGTCTTGACCCCCTTGCCAACCCCTGAGGGGCCCTCAGGGACGCTCAGGTCCAGCTCCCCTTCATCCTCCAAGGTGAACTCCTCGGGTATCTCGATCTCGGCGCCTTCCTCCAGCTCCGGTCCCATCTCCTCGGTGAGCTCCAGGGATCCTTGCTTGCCAGCGAGGTCCAACTCATCGAGGCTCAGCGACTCGTCGGTGGCCTCCAGCTCGTCTCCGAAGTCCAGCACGTCCAGGTCAGCGGACTCTATGCGGATGGTGCTCGCCTCTGTGAGGTCCACCACAGAGGAGACCCGATCCATCAGGTCCTTTCCCTGGAAAGGCTTTGGCAGGTGTGCATCCGCGCCTGCCTTCAGGGCCTTGGCCTCTTCCCCCCCCTCACCGTCGGAGGTCATGAGGATAACCGGGATGTCCTTGAGGTCCGGGTCCCTTTTCAGCTTGCTGCACAGCTCGTAGCCGTCGGTGTCCGGCAGGTCGCTGTCCAAGAGTATGGCATCCGGATGGATCCTCCTGGCCTCCTGGATCGCTGCTTTGCCCTCCGAGACCGAGAAGACCTCGAAATCCCTTGGCTCCAGTGTCGCCTCGACAGCCTTCTGCACAGCGACGCTGTCATCGGCCAGGAGAATCTTTCGAGCCATGGTACCCCCTTCTTTGGCTGCGGGGCGGACCCCCCAGGCCTCTGCCTGCGGTCATCCCCATGGTGGAAACGGGTGCACCTACCCCTTGCGCCCAACGGCTGACCGGGTCCCCCGGCGACAAGCCCCAAGCCCTCCTCTGCGAAAAGATAGGGACCGCGGTCTCATCTGTGTTTTTTCGATTAGCACATTGCAAAAAAAGTGTCAAGTTTTTCTTAGTTATCCAATGGATGATCGCAAGTCACTTCAAGTTTGCAGGGGCCGCCTTTTCCACCCTTCGCCTGCGTGAACCGAAACGCGCCTCCCAGAATATGGCGACAGGGCTGGCGATGAAGACGGTGGAATAGGTCCCGGCCACGATGCCCACGAGCAACGCGAAGGCGAAGTTGTGGATCACGCCTCCTCCGAAGAGGAACAGTGCCAAGTCGGCCATGAAGACAGTCCCTGCGGTCAACAACGTCCTGCTCAAGGTCTCGTTGACGCTCTGATTAATGATCTGCGCGAGGTCCTTTCTCCTGTACTTCCTGAGATTCTCCCTGACGCGGTCGAAGATGACGATGGTGTCGTTGACGGAATAGCCGATGATGGTCAGAAAGGCCGCGATGATGGGAAGGTCTATCTCCTTGTCCGTTACCGAGAAGGCACCCAGGGTTATGAGGACATCGTGGGCCAAGGCCGCAATGGCGCCCAGGGAGTACTTGAACTCGAATCTCCATGCCAGATAGATCATGATGGCCAAGAGGGCAAAGACCATGGCCCAGGTCCCTTTTTCCCTGAGTTCCCGTCCCACCTTGGGCCCCACCATCTCCACGCGCCTCACCTGAAGGCCCTCCGAACCGAAGCGGGCCTTCAAGGCCTCCGTGACCTCCTTGCTCATCTCCTCGGGTGAGCCGGCCTTCAGGTCCAACCTCACGATGTAGTCGTGCCCCGCCTCCTTCCCGAATTCCCACGCATTTTGCACCAATGCGGAGCCGAGACCCTTGCCTGCCAGGGCCTCCTTGATCTGCGCGGGACTGGTGATCTTCTCGAACCTCACCTCCACGAGCAGGCCGCCTACGAAGTCGAGCCCGAAGTTGGGCCCGCCGCGCAAAAACAAAGATAACAGGCCGACGAGGATCAACACGATGGAGAACCCTATGAAGAGCCCCTTTCTCTTGAGGAAATCTATCTTGAGGTCCTGTCTTATCAGTTCCATGATCCACCCTGTCCCTGGAGGGTCTGGAGGTCAGATGCCCACTCCCACCGTCCGGACCCTGCGCAACAAATAGTCGAAGATGGCCCTGCTCACGAAGACCGCGGTGAAGAGGTTGGCCACGAGTCCTATGCACAAGGTGACCGCGAATCCGCGCAGGGGACCTGTCCCGAACTGGAAGAGCAGGGCCGCTGCGATGAGGGTCGTCACGTTGGAGTCGAAGATGGCCGAGAAGGCCCTCGTGAAGCCAGCGTCCACAGCCGAACGGAATGGCTTCTCCCCCCTCAGCTCCTCCCGGATCCGTTCGAAGATGAGCACATTGGCGTCCACAGCCATACCCACCCCTAGGATGATCCCGGCGATCCCGGGCAGGGTCAAGGTGGCCTTGAGGCAGGCCATGGCCCCCAACAGGATCAAGGTGTTGAGGAGCAACGCCACGTCGGCTATGAGCCCCGCGGTGCCGTAGTAAAAGGCCATGAACATCATCACCGCCACTGCGCCGATGAGACCAGCCACGAGGCCGGCCCGGATCGTGTCCCGACCCAGGGAGGGCCCGACGGTCCTTTCCTCCTCTATCTCCACCGGCGCCGGCAAGGAGCCCGCCCTCAAGACCACGGCGAGGTCCCTGGCCTCCTCCATGGTGAAGCGCCCCTCTATGACCGCACTGCCACCGTAATGCCGTTGCTTGATCACGGGATGAGAGTAGACTGTCCCGTCGAGGATGATGGCCAGCTCTTTGCCCACATTGGCCTCTGCGATCTGGTCGAAGAGCTTGGCCCCCTTGGCGTTGAAGCTTATGGCTATGCGAGGAATCCCGTATTGGTCCATCTCCACCCTGGCCTTGTCCAGGGTGTCCCCTGTGAGCCGTGGGATCGTCTTCCTGACCAGGATCGGATCCCCCTTGCTCCTCCTCCCAGTCTGGGGATCGACCCTGGACTGGTAGAGGAGCTCGGATTCCGGCGGGACATTGCCCCTGAGGGCCTCTTCCAGGGAGTGTTCACGGTCGACTATCTTGAACTCCAGGAGCGCCACCCTCTTTATCATCCCCTTGGCGTGTTCCACGTCCTCCACCCCTGGGAGTTGGATCAGGATTCGGTCCTCCCCCTGTGCCACGATATCCAGTTCCTTGACCCCCTCTGGGTCGAGCCTGTTACGGATGGTCTCCAGGGCCTGGCGCACCGCATTCTCCTGAATCCTCTTGGCCTCCTCCAAACTGAGCTCAAGGAGGACCTTGAGACGTCCATCCTCCGGCTGTGACGAGAGGCGCCGGAGCTCAGGATGCAGCTTGCCCACGACGTTGAGGAGTTCCCCTTCCTGCTCCGCCTTGAGGAGGACAACCTCCATGGCCCTCTCCTTTGCGTCGATCCTGGAGAACCTGAGCTTCTCCTTGACGAGGGCCTCCTGAAGCTCCGCGGCCATGTTCGTGACCGAATTGCGCACCGCCTCCTCCCCCTTGACGCGCAGCAAGAGATGCGCCCCTCCACGGAGGTCTAGCCCCAGGGGTATCTTCCTGGCATGTGCCTTCCAGAAGGAAGGGAGGCTGTCGGTGAGGGAAGGGCCTAGGAAGAAAAATGACAACAGGACCACCACGAGGATTATGATACCCCTCCACCTCAAATCCATCTTCATCTATCCGCTCCTGAAAGGTCCGTTGGCCGCAAACCGAAGGGGTCCGTGCAGATCACTCCTGCGGCTCTTCCGTCTCTTCTTTGGGCTTCTTGCGATTCCCTTTCTTGGGAGACTCCCCCAGGAGGGGCTGAGAGGAGACGCTCGAGACCGCGGACCTGAGCACCTTGACCCGCACCCTCTCGGCCAGCTCCAGGGTCAGCACCGAATCGCCCAGCCCTGTGATGCGACCTATCAACCCCCCTGAGGTGATCACCGTGTCGCCCTTCTTGAGGCTGGCCAGCATCTCGCGCTGCTGTTTCTGTCTCTTCTGCTGCGGGCGGATCATGAGGAAGTAGAAGATGGCGAATATGGCCCCTATCATCACGATGGTCGAAAGGGCCCCCCCTTGCCCACCGCCTTGGCCCGCGGGCGGCGCCATGGCATAAGCTATATCGATCAAGTCACTCCCCCCTTTCCGTTGGACGAGGCCTTTGGCCCCCCCCGATGGCCTTGCGTATCTCCACCATGAGTTCCATATAGTAGTGGAGATTGTGGATGGTGTTCAACCTGGCGGAGAGGATCTCCTTGGAGAGGTGAAGGTGTCTCAGGTAGGCCCTCGTGTAGTTCCTGCAAGTGTAGCACTGGCAATCCGGGTCGACCGGCAGGTTGGAGCGGGCGTGCTCCGCGTGGCGGATGTCCAGCCGTCCCGAACGGGTGAAGAGCAGCCCGTTTCTGGCGCAGCGCGTGGGGAGGACGCAGTCGAACAGGTCGACCCCCAAAAAGGCAAAGGAGACGAGGTCCTCTGGGGAGCCGACCCCCATGAGGTAACGAGGGCGATCCACAGGAAGGGCCTCCAAGGCCTCACGCACCGAGGCCATCCTTTCCTCCAGGGGCTCTCCCACGCTCAGCCCCCCCAGGGCATAGCCATCGAAACCGATCCCCACCAGCTCCTCGGCGCTCCGGCGACGCAGGTCCCCGTGGGTGCCTCCCTGGACGATGCCGAACAGGGCCATCCCCGGAGGGTCCCCCAGGGCCGCCTTGCATCGAGCGGCCCAGCGGCTGGTGCGGGCCGTGGACTCCTCCGCATAGGCGCGGGAGACAGGGTAAGGGATGCACTCGTCCAGGCACATGGCGATGTCCGCCCCGAGATCCCTCTGGATCCTCATGGCCTCCTCTGGACTCAGGAACCTCTCCGACCCGTCCAGGTGGGACCTGAAGAGGACCCCCTCCTCGGAGATCCTTCGGAAGGGGCTCAGGCTGAAGACCTGGAATCCGCCGCTGTCCGTGAGGATGGGCCCGGGCCAATTCATGAACCTGTGCAACCCCCCCAGGGCCCCGATCACCCCTTCCCCGGGTCTGAGGTGGAGGTGGTAGGTGTTGCACAGCACCATCTCCACCCCGAGTGCCCTCAATTCCTCGGGTGTGAGCCCTTTGACCGTGGCCTGGGTCCCCACGGGCATGAAGGCGGGGGTCTGGACATCACCGCGTGGGGTGTGAAGTATCCCCAGCCTCCCGTCTGAGTTACGGTCTCGTTTCGTGACCTGGAAACGGATGACCTCCCCTCCCGAGGGAATGGCACTGGGAGCTATCGAGTGCCCTTCGGATGGGGGCGTCCCCACCTGGCAACCCCTCTCCCCGGCGATCCATGGAAAGGACCCGGCCATGGGTGGTGGCTCAACGGATGAGCATCGCATCGCCATAGCTATAGAACCTGTACCCCTTCTCAATGGCCTCCCTGTAAGCGTTCATCACCGGATCCCTTCCAGCAAAGGCCACAACCATCATCAACAATGTGCTCCTGGGCAAATGGAAGTTGGTGATCAATCCGTCCACTGCCCCAAAACGATGTCCTGGGATTATGAACAGGGATGTGAGCCCCCGAAAGGGCCTCAGCCTCCCTCCCTGGTCCAGGGCCGACTCCAAGGCCCTGACAGTGGTGGTCCCTACTGCGATCACGCGCCTCCCGGCATCTCGCGTCTCTTCCCAGGCCTGGCAGCACTCCTGCCCCACCTCCACGAACTCAGGGTGCATCCGGTGGTCCTCCACCCTTTGCACCCTCACTGGCGAGAACGTGCCCACCCCCACCTGGAGGGTCACCCAGGTCCACCGGACGCCTTTCTCGTGAAGCCCCCTGAAGACCCTTTCCGTGAAATGGAGCCCGGCAGTTGGGGCTGCCACGGACCCATCCCTCTTGGCGTAAAGCGTTTGATATCGTCCCTCGTCCATGGCCTGGGTGGGCCGACGGATGTAGGGAGGCAGAGGGGTGTCTCCAACACGCCCCATGAGATCCCTCATGTCCTCCACCCCGGAGAAGTCCACCAACCACCCATCCCCTTGGCAACGGCGAAGCGCCCCGCAGGCCCCCCCCCCAAAAGTCACCTCCTCGCCTTGGCGCAGCCTGCCGCGACAGCGCACCAGGCATCTCCAAGTCCTGGCGCGGAAAGCCCCAGGGTCCTCCGTGGGGAACATGGGACTCCCGCTGGGGGACAGGGGCTCGAGCAACAAGAGCTCTACCTTCCCCCCCGAGGCCCTCCTCCCGCGCAGCCTGGCAGGGATCACCCTCGTATCGTTCAGTACCAGGAGGTCCCCAGGATCCAACCACTCGGCCAGATGGTGGAACAGGACGTGATGTAGCTTGCCGTTGTCTCGTTCCAGCACCAGGAGACGCGACTGGTCCCTCTCCTCCAAGGGGAACTGGGCGATCCTCTCACGCGGAAGATGGTAGTCGAACTGCCTGACATCCATACCCGACGGCTGCTGCACTTAAGCAAATCCGCTCCTCAAAGTCAATCCTCATGGCCCCGTGGCGCCAATCCCTCAGCCTCACGTTGCCCGCGCGGAAGGCCCCCTTCACCCCCTGCCCCTTGCCTTCGTTTTCACCCTGGCGGAAACAAGGCGATCCTCCCCCACCGCAAGGGTGGGTCCCCATCTTCGGCAAATCCATGTTCGTTGCGGCCTTTCTCGAACCGCCCCAGGGGGCGAAGGCCTGCGCCCCGAAGCCTCAAGGGGTACGTCTAATGCCTCCCCGCATACACCAGGAAGAGCCCCACCAACATGGCGGCCAGCCCCCACAATCTAAGGGTCCTGTCCGGCATTCGAGGGATCCTTTCCATCAAGCCTTTCATAGCCCTAGGGATCAGGAAATAGAGGACCCCCTCCAGCATGAATACCAGTCCCACCAAGGAGAGCAGCTCTTTCACGCCTCCCCCGACGCGTTGGAGATGGGGTACCGCTCCTTTCCGATCCTGAGGTAGAAGACCCCCTCCTGAGGGCCTTCCTCCACATGACGCACGAGCTGGTAATACGCCTTGCGAGAGAACCTCGCGGTGAAGGCCCCGTTGCGGACTCGACAATAGGGGACGTTAAGGGGCCCGATCCACAAGGAACTCGGATCCATCTTCTCCCTCTTGCCGTCGCTGAGATGCAGGATGATCTCGGCCGTGTCGTTCTCACTCCCCACAAAGCTGATCTCCCAAACCACAAATGGTGTGTCCTCGACATGGATGTAGCAGCGCTGCCCCTGCCAATGGATCACATAGCGGCCACGTTCGTCCTGTTCCAGGTGTTCGTAAAAGAGCTCCACTATATCCCTGTGGACTATCTCGGCTCCCCGGTAATACCAGCACCCGTCCGCGTCGACCCAGATCTCGCAAGGGGCTATGTCAGCATCCATCAGGCGGGGGGACCTCCAACATCACCGTCACAGGACCGTCATTTACCAGAGAGACCTCCATGTGCTCTCCGAATCTCCCGGACTCCACCTCCACACCCTTGGCCGCCAATTCCTCCAGGAAGAGTTGGTAAAGACCCCTTGCAGCCTCAGGTGGCGCCGCCTGGGAGAACGAAGGTCGCCGGCCCTTGCGGCAATCTGCATATAGGGTGAACTGGGAGACGACCAAGATTCCCCCCTTTACGTCCAGCAAAGAGAGGTCGAATCGACCGTCACGGTCCTCGAAGATCCTGAGATGGACTATCTTCTCCGCCAGCTCTCGCGCCTGGACGGGCCCGTCTCCCAGCCCGACCCCCAGAAAGACGAGGATCCCCCTGCCGATGCGCCCCACCGTCTCCCCCCCCACCTTCACATGGGCCATGCTCACCCGCTGGAGGAGTGCCCTCATTCGATCCCCCCAGAGGGACCTATGGGGAAACAAAAAAAGGGGAATCTCATTCTTTCCCCCTGTCTGGACCCAACCACCTCCCCAACGCGGAGGATCCGAGGCCCTGCCGCCTCGAATAGGGCCACGGCCTCGGCCAACCCGTTGACACGCGAAGGTTCCGTCCACGACTTCGGGAAGGCCGCAGGGCTGGATACCCCCCTTCGTTTCAAAGGGGCCCGAGGAGGCCCCTCGATGGGCAAGGGGAAGCCTCCTTCAGTCCAGCTCTACATCAGGAAGATCGAGGAATCCCTCCTCCAACCACTCTTGATCCTGGTCTGTCTGGGCCTTGCTCGCGCAAGATATATTGATCCCGCAATACTTCAGGCATATCTCATCGCTCGCCTGGAACTCCCCAAAACAGTCCATCCTACCCTCTAAGTCCTCTTCGCTCAGCATCCTGGGCATGCCACCGGACCCTCCATGGGCTCTGCTTTGGTTGCAGGATAGCACGCAACCCTTGCCAATTCAATCCAGAGGGAGCGGACGGGCCCTCTGTCGCGGCGCGAGGGCCCGTGTCCCTGTGCCTCGGCCCTTCGCCACCACCCCATGGGGGCCGCAGTACGGCCGAGCCCGAAGCGCCCATATCCGGCAACAAGCGGGCGGCCTGCTCGGCCTCGATGGGTGCCCGATGGCCCCGGCCGAGTCGCTCGGAGACAAGGGCTTCCCCCCCTCCAAGGTCAGGCGTCACTCGGGATTCCAGGCATCCTTGACAATCCTCGAGGCCCCGTGATACCTGGAGAGATCCGAATAGCGCCCTTGGGATCCGGCCCCGGACCATCCAGGAGGCGAAAGACACGTGAGCGCCCCTCTGCGGGTATTGAACTTGTTCCTTGCGGCCTCCCTGACGCTGTGGTCAGCCTCCAGGGCCGTCGGTGCTGGTGAGCCCACGTATGTGGGATACGAGAGGTGCAAGGATTGCCATCCAGGGCAGTATGAGACGTGGAGACGGCATGCCCACTCCAGGGCCTTCGCGCGGCTTGAGCCTGGCCGGCAGAAAGATGCCAAGTGCGTGGTTTGCCACGCCACCGGCACGGAAAAGGGGCAGATCCTGGAGGGTGTCCAGTGCGAGGCCTGCCACGGACCAGGGAGCCTTTACAAGGGCCCTACCATCATGAGCAAGGGCAGGTTCAAGAGGGACCGGGAGGCCCAAAGGAGGCTCGCCGTAGAGGCTGGGCTCACACCCATAGACGAGGGTATCTGTTCGAGATGTCACGGCAAGGAGCGACCCACAGGCCATCCGCCGGCCCGGCCGTTTCAATACCCCGACGCACTGCAAAGGGTTCGCCACTGAGATCCTGAGGCCGGCCACGGCCCAAGTCCCGAAGCTCCTCCCAGCGGGGGGGCTTGCCCATTACATGGCGCGATTCCTGGGACCGATCCAGGGACTCAGCGGACTAAGGAGCTCGCGGCTTGCAAGGTGGGCGCGGCGAACCGCCACAGCATCTCCCTGGCCACCGAGTCCTCGTACTGCTTGATGGGTGACTTGAAGAGGTAGGCGCTGGCCTCCTCGATGGGGCCGGACAACCCCCTGTCCAGGGCCACCTTGGCGGCACGTATGGCATCGACTATGACGCCTGCCGAGTTAGGGGAATCCTCCACGGAGAGCCTCACCTCGATGTGCATGGGGATCCCGCCGAAGTGCTCTGCCTCTATGCGCAGGAAACAGAGCTTGTTGTCCTTGAGCCAAGGGACATAGTCGCTCGGGCCTATGTGAACCAGCCTCGGGTCCTCCAGCCGTCCGTTCATCTGGCTGGTCACGGCCTGGGTCTTGCTCTGTTTCTTGCTCTGAAGACGGCTGCGGTCGAGCATGTTGAGAAAGTCGGTGTTTCCCCCGACATTGAGCTGGTAAGTCCTCAGCACCGGCATGCCACGATCCTCGAAGAGCCGCGTCAAGACGCGGTGGATGATGGTCGCCCCCACCTGACTCTTTATGTCGTCCCCCAAGATGGGGAGACCTGCCTTGCGAAATCGCTCCCCATAGTCCCTGGAGACGAACACCGGTATGGCATTGACGAAGGCGCAGCCTGCCTCGAGGGCACAATCAGCATAGAAGTACGTGTTCTTCTCGCTCCCCACAGGCAGGTAGTTGACCAAGACCTCCACCCCCCGATCGCGCAGCATCCTCACAAGCGCCTTGTGCGCTTCCTTTCTGTTGCGGTAGATAGGGGGCAGGGGGTCGAAACGCTCCCCATGGGGGAAGCGCTGGGTGTGGGCTGGGATGCTGTCTATCACGTAGCCCATCTCGACGGGCACCCCCAGCCGAGGCACATCCGGATAGAAGACCGTGGTGCAATTGGGCGGTACGAAGATCGCCTCGGAGAGGTCCTTGCCCACCTTTCTGCGATCGATGTCTATGGCGGCCACGAACTCTATGTCGCAAGCGCGGTATCCGCCGAAATTCCTCGTTATGAGACCCGGGATATTGGCGTCTGGATCCCCGTAGTAGTACCTCCCCTGTACGAGAGAGCTTGCGCAGTTGCCCACCCCGATGATCCCCGTCCGAATCCTCTTCATCTCCATACCTCGCCTACTCGGATTCCGGCCCCGGATTTGCGTCTTGCAGGAACGGAGGCGGATCTGTCATACCGTCGAGCACACATATACTCGCGTTCAAGGGTTTTTTCAAGCTATCAAAAAGCCGTTGGGGCGTCAAGGAGCTCAATGGCCCGGGACCTCCGGCTCCGGACCGACAATCGCCAGGACGTATCCATCCATACGGATATACTTTCTGGCGACCCGGACGACATCCTCCCTCGTCACCCCCTCTATTGCGCGAACGAATCTCTTGCCGAAGTCGAATCCAAGACCGTATCGTTCGTCCAATCCCATGGTCATGGCCTGCGCGGCGTGGCCCTGCTGGCCTATCTCATATGTGCCGATGACGTATCGTTTGGCACGCTCCAGCTCCTCCTCCGTGATATCACCCGTGCCCACCCGCTCCAACTCGTTCTTGAGCCCCTGGATCGCCGCCTCGACGTTCTCGGGCGAGGTGGCGATGTAGGTCCCGAAATAGCCTGGGTCCAGACCCACTTGGGAAAACGAGGTCACCGAGTATGCCAGTCCCTGCCGGTCTCGAAGCTCTCTGAAGAGCCTTCCACCTTGGCCTGAAAGGACCGCGTCCAGGACCTCCAGGGGGAACCGGTCCGCACCCTGCAAGGTCGTCCCTGGGAACCCCAGGACTATGTGTGTCTGCTGCTTGGGCAGCGGGTGTCGGACCACCCTTATCCCTCGAAGGGGGGGCTCCTGTGGCACGTTGGGGGGGCGAAACCCGCCTCCCCTCCACTGCCCCAGGTACCTTCTGGACCACCTCAAGGCCTCTTCCACGGAGACGTCTCCCACAATGGCCAAGACACAGTTTTCCGGCTGGAGGAGTTCCCGGTGCATCCGCTGGAGATCCTCCCTGCCAAGGGCCTGGATCGATTCCACTGTGCCCAGCCTTCGGAGACCGTAAGGGTGGACCCGGTAGAGGGTCTCAGCGAAGAGGCGAAACACCATGGAGCTGGGCTGATCCTGCTCCCTCCTCAGTGCGGCTAAGGCCAGAGTCCTCTCCTTCTCCAGCTCCTGGGGGTCGAAAGATGGCTCAAGGAGCACATCGGAGAGGATCTCCATGGCCTGCTGAAAGAAACGGCTGAGGAAATCGGCATTGAGCCCCAGGCTGTTGCGTCCCGAGAATCCCTGCAACGAACCCCCCAGCGACTCCACGTCCCTGGCGAGCTTCTCTGCCGAACGCAACTTGGTGCCACGGGTCAGCATCTGAGAGAACAGGGCCCCGATGCCGGCATTCGCAGGGGTCTCGTACCTAGTACCGCCCAGGAACACCGCCCGAATGGAGACCGTGGGCGCGTCGTGGGACTCTTTCACCAAGACGGTCAAGCCGTTTTCCAGGACCTCCCTGTGTACCGCGTCCCCCCCAGTGCCGCCCTGTTTGCCCGGGTCGACGGCCGGACCGGAGAAGGCCTCCTGGGCCAGACGCTCCATCTCCGAGGGAGAGACCTCCACTGCCGAAGCCGCCGGCAGCAAAACAGCGACGGTGAGACGCTCAGGGCGGAGATAGGTTCGGGCCACCCGCTCCATGTCCGCGAGGGTGACCCGCTGAATGGCTTCGATATAGGCCTGCTCCTGACGCAGGTCCCCGTAGAGGAGCTGGAACTGTCCCATGATCCGAGCCTTGCCTTCCATGGTCTCCTTGGCCCGCACGAGGCCGGCCTCGACGTTTATGCGGGCCGTCTCCAGTTCAGCCTGCAACACCCTCTCCCGCCCGAGCCGGAATACCTGCTCCAGGATCACGGGCAGGGCCTCTCGGAGCCTCTGGGGGTCCATGGCCGCATGGACCAGGAAGACCCCTGGATCCTGCGGGGTATAAGAGCTGGCCCCAATGGAATACACCAGGCCCCTCTCGGACCTGACCGTCCTCTCGAGCCGTGAGCTCTTGCCCTCGCCCAGGATCATGGCCAAGAGGTCTATGGCAGGGACGTCCTCATGGGTCACAGCAGGGACGGGAAACGCCAGTAGCATGTGGGCCTCCGAGGCCTCCTCACGCATCACCAAGGTCCTCATCCTCTCCTGGGTGGGCTCGGCCACAGGGGTGGGGGCCTCTGGGGGGGAAGGGCTCCAGTCCTCCAATAGCCTTCGTACCTCGAAAAGGATCGCATCGCGCTCCACATCCCCTGCTACGATGAGGATGACGTTTTGCGGCACATAAAGGCGTCTCACGTACTCCATGAGGTCCTGCCTACTGAAGGAAGAGACCGTCTCTGGAAAACCTATGATGGGCCTGCGGTACGGGTGGACCTCGTATACCTTGGCGAAGAGCCCGCGGTGGAGCCTCACGGCAGGACGGTCCTCCCCGCTGCGAATTTCCTCCAGGACCACCTTCTTCTCCAGCTCTAGCTCCGACTGGTCGAAAAGGGGATTCCTCACCGCGTCGGTCAGGGTCTCCAGGCCCAGCAGGGCGTACCGGCTGGCGATGGTGACGTGATAGACCGTATAGTCGAGGCTGGTGTAGGCGTTGATCACTCCACCCACTGCCTCGATGGCCCTGGCCACCTCCCCCACGGGCCGAGAAGGGGTCCCCTTGAATATCATGTGTTCGATGAGGTGAGTGATACCCGCCTCCCGGTCGCTCTCCGTCCGGCTCCCGGCCTTGACCCAATACTGGATCGCCACCACAGGGGCCGAATGGTCCTCCTGGATCACCACGGTCAACCCATTGGGGAGGCTCGTGACCGTGGGCCCATGGCCCTGCCCCGAGGCCGACCCAATGCCCACCAAGGCCAGACACAGCCACAGCACGGAAAAGGCATGCCTTCTGATCATGGAAGCTCCTTCAACCTTCCGAGTGATGGACCATCCCCAGGGCCTTGCCCTGCAGCCTGCGCCACTCCCTCTGGCGCATGGCAGAGGCGATGATCCAGAAGCCCAACCCCACGAGGGAGCAGAACAAGGGGATGAACACAGGGGTCGTTGCCCCGTACTCCCCCAGTAGCCACGGGACCCCCGCCATGGCGGCCACCGAGGTGATCACCAGTAGGGTCCCTGCCGACTGCATGGATTGGGCCCTCTTGAATCCCTCCGTCAGGAAGGCCTTGCAGGAGGCACATCGGAACGAGCGCCACGGAAGCGCTTGACCACATCCCGGACACGACGAGGGCCTCATCCTTCGCCGAAGGCCTCCCGAAGCAGAGAGTTGATACCCCCAAATCCACCGTTGCTCATGATGCAGACCACGTCCAGGGGTCTGACCCGCCCTCGCAGTAGGGTGACGATCTCTGGGACCGATGGCAAGTACCACGCCTCCCTGCCGCGAAGGCGGATCTCGTGCACCACCGCCTCCGGGTCAAGTCTATCATCCTGCGGTATCCGCTGGGCACGGTGCACCCCGCCTATGACCACCAGATCGGCGGGCCCGAAGGCCTCGGGCAGGTGCCCCTGGAAGACCTTGAGGCACATGGTGTTGCTGCGAGGCTCGAAGACCGCCCAGAGCCTCCTGGAGGGGTAGAGTCCCCTCAGGGCCTCCAGGGTCGACCGGATGGCCGTGGGATGGTGGGCGAAGTCGTCGTAGAAGATGGCCCCTGCCATCTCCCCCAGGCATTCCAGCCGCCTCTTCACACCCTGGAAGGTCCCCATGAGCTCCAGGGAGGAGGACACAGGCACCCCGATCTCGTGGGCCGCGGCCAAGGCCAGGAGGGCATTGAGGACGTTATGTCTGCCCACCAGCCCCAAGGTGCACTCCCCCACGTGCTCCCCTCGGTGTCTCACACGGAAGATCGTCTTGCCCTGGGACAAACGCACCCCGCAGGCGTTCCACTCCCCGTCCTGTTGTCCCAGTGTGCAGCGGACCACAGGGCAGGGGGCCTCCCTTCCGAGCAGGGCGGCGTTGCCATCGGCCCCGTTGATGATGAGCCTGCCCCCCCTCGGGATGACCCTGAGGAGGGCCCTGAAGGCGTCCATCAGATGCCCCAGGGTGGGGTAGATGTCAGCGTGATCGTATTCAAGTGCCCCTAAGGTGACGATCCTGGGCAGATAGTGCAGGAACTTGGGGCGCTTGTCGAAGAAGGCCGTGTCGTATTCATCTCCCTCCAGCACCACCTCGGGGCCTCCTCCAAGCCTGTACCCGGAGGAGAACCCGTTGGGTATACCGCCCACCATGAAACTGGGGTCCCTGCCTGCGCCAAAGAGGATCCAGGCCAGCAGGGAGGCGGTGGTGGTCTTCCCATGAGTCCCGGTCACAACCACGGACTTCTTGCCCTGGATGAACCACTCCCTGAGGACCTCCGGCAGAGACCGGTAAGGGAGCCCCCTTTCCAGGACCTCCTCCACCTCCGGGTTGCCCCTGGAGAGGGCGTTCCCTATGACCACGAGATCCAGGTCCGGGGCCAGGTTCTGGGGCCCGTACCCTTCCATCACCGGGATCCCGCGTTGGGCCAGGAACTCGCTCATGGGTGGATAAACCCCCTGATCCGAGCCACTCACCACCAACCCTTGTTCATGCAACATGGCCGCCAGGGCCGCCATGGCAGTCCCCCCGATCCCCACCAGGTGGACCCTTCGGACTTCAGCAGGGATACGCAAGGTATCTCTCCCTCCTCTGGAGCCAAAGCCCCAGATCCGGACCCCAAGCCTGCTCCATCTCCATGGGGGGCACCCCCTCCTCCAGGGCGAGGCGCACCCGTGGATCCCCTGTCAGGAGGTCCAGGGGGAGCCTCCGTGTCTCGTACTCATAAGGGGGCTGCCTCCATCTCATCTGCCCTCCCCATTCCCGGAGGACCTCGTGAAGGATGCAGAGCGTTGTGAGGTAAGGCTTGAAGGCCTTGGGGTCCTTGACATGGATCTGCAACCCGCCGCACCTCTCACCGTGCCATTTGTGATGTGTCGGCTCGAAGTAAAGGGCCCGGAACGCCACCCCAGGGAGGCCCAGTTCGCGGAGCCTGTCTCTCAGTAGAAAGGGATCGATGAATGGGGCCCCGAAGACCTCGAACGGGCGGGTGGTCCCACGCCCCTCGGAGAGGCTCGTCCCCTCCAGGAGGACCTGGCCAGGGTAGACCCAACAGGTCTCTGGGGTTGGGATATTCGGGGAGGGAGGCACCCATGGGAGACCTGTGTCACTGAAGGACAGCCCCCTCCTCCATCCCTTCATGGTGACCACCTCGAGCTCCACGTCCAGCCCCTTCTCTGCCTTCATCAGGAGGGCGAGTTCCCCCAAGGTCATCCCATGACGCATGGGCATGGGGTGGCAGCCTACGAAAGAGATCATGGATGGCACCAGCAGGTTGCCTTCCACCTCCATCCCCCCGATGGGGTTCGGTCGGTCGGTCACCACCACCCGCACCTGGGCCTCGGCACACGCCTCCAGGCACCCGAGAAGGGTCGCCAGGAAGGTGTAGACGCGGCACCCCACATCCTGTAGGTCGACGATGAGCACATCCAGGCTCGACAACATCTCCTGGGTCGGGACTCGGCTCTCTGAGTACAGGCTGTAACAAGGGACCCCCCAGGGGGTCACCCCCTCGTGGGGGGATTCCACCATGTTGTCCTGCTTGTCCCCCCAAAGCCCATGCTGCGGTCCGAACAGGGCCCGGAGCCTGCCGGGAAAGGCCTCCTGGAACCTCTCGACCACGGGATTGAGTTCCCGGTCAACAGAGGCGGGATGGACCAGGAGTCCGACCTTTGACCTGCCCTTGAGCCAAGGCGGTGGGGAGGCAAGGAGCCTCTCCATTCCTGGCACGGTCCGCTCCATTCAGCGACCCCCGAGCCTCCTGGCGAGGCGGGCGGCCAAACGTGAGGCCGGAGGCGAGCCTGGGGGCGACCATCGGTGGGGGATCCAGCGCCTCTTGAAGCCCCGAAGCCTGGAGAGGGACTCCCGAATCCGCCGTTTTTCCAGCCGTCCTCTCTGCACCGCGTCCTCAATCCCGCGCAACAGCTCCTCCAGGGGGACACTGTCGGAGGAACCCCTGGCCACAAGGGCCATGTCAGCACCTGCCTTGATGGCCTGGACCGCTGCGTCCACGGGATCCGCCCTGGGTCCGATAGCCCCCATCTCCAGATCGTCCGTCAAGACCATCCCCTCGAAGGCCATCCTCTCCCTCAATAGCCCGCGGATCACCCTGGACGAAAGGCTGGCAGGGGTGCCCGGATCCAGGGCCTCGTAAGCCACGTGGCCCACCATGATGCTCGCCACGCCGGCAAATATGGCCGCAGAAAATGGGCTCAGGTGCACGGCCTCCACGACCGACATCGGGGAAGGGTCCACCGGGAGCCTCTCGTGGCTGTCCTCCCCTGTACCGCCGTGACCCGGGAAGTGCTTGGCGCAGCTAGCCACCCCAGCGCCTTGGGAGCCACGGATCCACGCCCTCACGTGACGCGCGACCAAGGCAGGGTCCCCGCCGAAGCAGCGACCTGCGAGGAC
>FWPV01009056.1_pt1 | contig 17029 bp, 14 predicted proteins | sample 2228371 | NCBI WGS metagenome assembly FWPV01 (sample SAMEA103939776, study PRJEB20133) | metagenome | reverse complement strand
ATTTTTACAGAAAACTTCTATTTGACTCAACATTAACTCTTGGTCAGGCACATTTTCTGGCAAAGATTCAACAGTTTCATGAATCCGGGTTCTCAGAGGTTAATCGGGTATTTAATTATAGTAATATTTTCTTCGGTGATCCGATAATCAAATTTAAAAATCCAACAAAACCAAATTTTGTTATTAACCAAAACACCTTTTCTACTACTGAAAGTGAACCTAACGATTTATCAGATAGTGTAGAAGTTAATTTTATAATTAACAACTGGGGAAAAGTTTTGGATGATTCATTGACGGTCAAATTTTCTGAAACCTGGAACGATTCATTAGTTTTTGAAAATACCTTCAAATTATTAATCCCTCTGTTTGAAGAAAAAGTATCAATAAAAATTCCGATTAATAAAAGAGTTGGAGAGCATAAAATAAGTTTGGAGTTAGACCCATCAAATGACTTTGAAGAAATTTATGAGAATGATAACACTGCTAATTTTATTTTTAATGTTTTTTCAACCAGCCTTAAACCAATTTTAACTGAAGATTTTTATTCAACAAATTTATTTGAGATTGATTTACTAAATCCATTGCTTAAAATAGAAAATGCTCCTGAGAAAATATTGTTCTCAATTTCAGATAACATTGATTTGAATGTAGCTGAAAATTCTATCTACGATTTTGATACTATTGCTACAGGATTAACATTAACTAATCTCCAGAATAATAAAAGGTACTGGTTCAGAGCTAAAATCAACTCAGATAGTTTTGAATGGTCCAAAAAGTTTTCATTCAAAACCAGTGACAAAAAGTTTTCCTGGTTTATAGATAAGGATTTTAGTCAAGATGATGTATTAACCAGAAATATTAAATTTGACAGCACAAAAGGTGGTTGGTCACTCGAAGCCTCTTTGAATACTTTGGAAGTATTTTCTGCTGGCTTTAGTGATGGTGAGTTTGGCTCAATTCTTTTTAATGGAGAAGAAAAATTACCTACTACTTTTTATTGGGGAATTGCCACAGCAGAGATAAACCCAATAACATTATCTCCATCTAATTTCAAGTACTTCTTGTATTGGGATCCAAGCCCTGCAGACTCAATGAAGAAATATCTGGATGGCTTGCCTTCAGGTACTATTGTAGCTATGACAATTTGTTCTGATGGGGCACAGGCAGTGTTGAACAGAACAGGCGGTGCACTATTAAGACAGACGATAAAAGAATTTGGCAGCATTAAAATTGACAGTGTGCAATACAGAAATTCCTGGAGTCTGATTGGTGTAAAAGGAGCAGCGCCCGGGTCAGTGCCTGAATCTTTTAAGAGAACATTTTTTGGTGTTGCAGAAACAGATTCTTCCAGGTTTGTTGAGTATGATGAAGGATATGTGATTTTTCCTAAAGTTGGAAAAAGTGCTGGTTGGATAGATGTTTCGAAATCTGATTCGCTTCCATTAGCTTCTTCGATGAGTTATATTCCACTGGGAATTAAAAGCAACAATCAAGTTGACACATTATCTCATATTATTTTTAATTCTGACTCTGGTTCTATTGCAAATCTTAATTCCGATTTATATCCGGAAATAAAACTACTTGTAGAGTTCAAAGCAAGCGAATTAAAAGAATCACCGCTATTAAAATCAATTGGCATTAATTATATCCCGCCACCCGAACTTGCAATCAATTATCAGGTAGTTTCACTGAGTAGCGATTCAGTTTATCAGGGTAATCCTCTCAACCTTAACTTTGAAGTTCATAATGTTGGTAAAACTAAAGCTGACTCTTTTATTGTTAAAGTTGAACTTGTAAAATCTGATAAATCCAAAAGAGTGTTACTGGATTCATTAATTTCTTCTCTATCTGAAGAAAGCAAAATTCCTTTTAATCTCGTTTACAACTCTAATCAGTACGATGGATTTGGTAATATGTCCTTCCTTATATCAATCGACCCTGAACAAAATCAAGTGGAAATTTATAAGGATAACAATACTTACGAGCAGCCATTTTTTGTAATTAAAGATACAACAGTTTCTTCGGTAACTGAGACTAATATAACAGCACTTTTTGATGGTACTGAAATTATGAATGGTGATTTTGTATCGGCAAATCCGACAATTGAGGTTAATCTTCATTACCCGGTTTGGTTTCCGATTCATGATACTTCAGCTGTGGAGTTTTATCTGAACACTAACCGAATCAGTTATGAAGAATTAAAAATAAATTATGATACAGTTAACCGTATTGCAAACTATCAATTTAGTCCTTCATTTGAAGATGGTGATTATTCTTTTCGAATTTATGGTGTTGATGTTGATGGCAAAATGCAGACTCAACCCGGATTTGAAAAATATTTTATTGTGCAAAATAAACTTGAAGCACTGTATGTTTACAATTATCCCAATCCATTTTCTGAAAAAACTTATTTCACCTTTTTATTAACTCAACTTCCAGAAGATATTAAGATCAAAATTTTTACAATTGCAGGGCGCCTGATTAAAGAAATTAAAATTGATAAAAGCCAGCTAACTGTTGGATTTAATAGAATTGAATGGAACGGAAAAGATCAGGATGAGGATAATCTTGCTAACGGAGTTTATATTTATAAGTTAATAGCTACTGATGCCGGTAACAACTTTTCTACTACACAAAAACTGGTTATTGTAAGGTAATGATCAAATTATTTTTTCATTCATTTGTAATAAGCTTATTATTTACATCATCCTTTTTTACCCAATCTAAATTTGAAGATGGAAAATTTAGTTTTCAGCCGTTAGAAATATTACCTGTTGAGCTTGTTTATTTTTTCCCTGCTGATGTTGATTCCGGAGTTATACTTTTTTTTGGAACAGCGACTGAGGTTGAAAATTATGGCTTTGATGTCCAAAGAGCATACTCCGAATTAACTTTTGAATCAATAGGATTTGTTGAAGGGAATGGAAACAGTAACTCACCTAAAAATTATAATTATTTTGATAGTACAGTTATTAAATCCGGAACTGTTTATTATAGATTAAAGCAGATTGATTTTAACGGAACGTTTGATTTTTCGGACACAATTTCAATTGATTATTTGACTTTTGTTATTGATGAAAATATCAAAGTGCCTCAAAATTTTTATATATCAGCTAACTATCCAAATCCTTTCAACCCGATAACAAAAATAGATTTCGATTTACCATCCTATCAAAAATTAATTATTGATTTATTTGATGTGAATGGTAATCTGGTAAAAGAGTTAACCGCTAAGGAATTTTTACCTGGCTCATATTCCATCTCTATTGATTTTTCTGAGTATTCCTCGGGCATTTACTTTGTTAGGTTTTTATCTGATAATCAATTAGTAACCAAAAAAATGGTTTATCTTAAATAGAATTTTATCGGAGTCAAAATGAAATCATTGTTTTTCTCTTTTCTCTTATTGTTTTCTATTCAAAGCTTCGCACAATTTTATGATTATCCAAGACCGGATGAAGGCTACCTAAACGGGGGAATGGGAATTACCTGGATTGACGGTAAACCGCATTATCGCTTTAGCTTCCGACCGGAAGTAGCAATCGGAAATTTTGGAGTGGGTCTGGATTTGAATCTTGATTTTGATTCTGATGGTAAATTGAGAAAAGAAAATTTTAATGAAACTTCCGATTATCTTAGTTTAATAAGATATGTTAGATATGGTTATAAAAATGATCCTGTCTTCTTAAAACTTGGGGCACTTGATTATTACACTTTGGGGCACGGAACAATTATTCATCAATACAACAACAGCCCAACTTTCGACTCAAGGAAAATTGGATTGGTAGCTGATATCGATTTTGGAAAATTTGGTTTTGAATCTATCTACGGAAATTTTGCACAATCAGGTGTATTCGGATTAAGAGGATATGTCCGACCGCTACAGTTTTCTACCGCTGCTGATATTCCAATATTAAGTAATCTTGAATTAGGCGCCAGCTATGTATCTGATTTTAATGAATACGCAAGAGTTGATTCGGGTTTTTTTGATCAATCCGGCAAATTTGTTATTGCCAAAGATGGTGGTTCAATTAACATTATAGGATTTGATATTGGTTTGCCACTTATTAAATCATCAGTTACTACCATTACTTTATATGCTGACTATAACAAGATTATCAACTTTGGAAGCGGTGTAGCAACAGGAGTAAAATTTGATTTTGAAGGTATGGGACTTTTATCAATTTCAGCACGATTGGAAAGAAGATTTAATAACGGAAAATACATCCCTTCATATTTTAATTCACTCTACGAAATTGAAAGATTTAAGAGTGATTCTGTAAATGGAACTTATCAAAACAAAGCTCTTGCATTAGCAAACATCTCCGAAAGTATGAATGGTTTTTATGGAGATTTATTAATTCGCGTGTTAAATCTTTTTGATATTTATGGCGGTTATCAGCGATTGGATAAAAATCCAACTAGTGGAATTTTAAATTTAAGAGCAGCTATCGAACCTGAAGGTGCATCTTTTATTTTAAGAGCCGGATACGATAAAATAAATATCATTGATGAAAAAGATTTATTTAAACTTGATGATCGATCTTATTTATTCACCGAAGTCGGTTACAAACCAATGGAATACATTATTGTCTCCATAGTTTATAATTGGACCTTTGCACCAATCAGAGATACTGATGATAACATTGTAGGATACGAGCCGCAAAAGAGAATTGAACCAAGAATTTCATTCGTTTATCCGTTTCAATTTTAAAGTTTAAAATATTGAGGATAAAAGTACTCAGCGAAAAATATAATCGCGCAATTCTGATACGGTGTGAAAGATATTAACAGGGTTTAACAGTTTAACTTTATCGACTGAGTAGCTGTCCCACACAGCAGATGCTATCTCAACTCCGGCTTCTCTTGCTGCAATAATATCTGACGGAGCATCTCCAATCATTAACACTTCTGCGGGATTCAAATTATAATTGCGGATAAATTTAAGTATTCCCTCCGGAGATGGCTTATGATTTACAACATCGTCGCCGGTTACTATCATATCAAAAAAATCTGTTAAACCTAATTCCTCCAGCGTTATCAATGATGAGGTACGGCCTTTGCCGGTAAAAACAGATAACAGCACACCGTGTTTCTTGAGATCCCAAATCAGTTCACGAATACCTTCATACAATTGGGCAATATTATGATTTTGGCGATAGTATTTATAATAATCGTGTTTTGCTGATTCAAAGTTTTCTTTACATAATTCTTTAAGAATCACATCTTCTGTTGGACCAAATAATGCTATAATTTCTTTTTCTGAAAAAATTTTGCCCAGATATTTTTCCGCAATATGATTAAATGAATCAAAAATTAATTGATTTGTAAATGTCAGCGTTCCATCTATGTCGAAGATAATTCCCTTAAATCTCATTTTATTAACTTTTAATTTCGAAGAAGGTTACCGTTCCGTTTAATGTCTTAATCAAAAAGTTTTTTTCGGATAAAACTTTTATTGATGTAACAGTATCATCCAATCTTATTAGCGGTTCAATTTTCTTATCACCCGATAATTTGTAAACGGAATTATCCGAAAATGCGATTATGTCTAAATCAAAATTGGAGTCGAAGATGTAATTTGAAATTTCTTTTTTGCCGGGATCAATCTTAAAAGATTCTTTACCATCCTTTACATTAATAAAAACAAGAATTCCTTTTTCATCAAAATAAAACACTTCCTTCTGATTAAATGATAATCCGGTAAAAGGTTTTTTAGTTATAGATTTTGTAATCCATATTTTTTTACCTGATAATTGATCAACTGCAAGTATTTCATTCTGAGCAGTTAATGTGATCACCATTTTATCAGAACTAAAAGGAAAACCAATTACAGGCGATTCTTCGGCGCTGCTGCTTAAGTAATTCCAGATAAGTGCACCGGATTTATAGTTAACGCAGAATAAAGAAAACTTTGAATCAATAAACACAATTTTATCGCGCAATACAAGGGGAGTGGAAGAGATTTTTTTGTCAGATAGATTTGCTTTCCAGATTAACTCAAAAGAAAAAATGTCATAACAATAAATATTCCCACTCGCTGTTCCGAAAATAACGCCTTTGCTAACGTAACCCGGATTTGGCAGATCAATCAATTGTAAATCAGTTGTAATATCTTCTCCAGTTCCAAGCACCTGTAAAATTTCACCGTTGTTTGCATTTATAGAATACAAATCACCTGCATCAGTTACAGTCAGAAATAAATCTTTGTAATGCACAGAGTTGTTATTAATATTCCCGATAATTTCTGTTACCCATTTCTCCTTACCCTTAGTATCAAAGCAATAAATCAGCCCGTTTGTAAATGTGATGAAAATTTTGTTATCTGAAAGCAGTAAATCTGTTGTCGTCTCATCACTAAAATTTATTTCCCAGATTTTTTCTAAAGTGTTTGTTGAATCAACCATAACCGTAGATTGATGGATAAAAAAATTATTATCGGCAGCATAATTAATTGAACTGAGGCTGCAAAAAAGAAATGCAATATGGAAAAATAAATTTGCTCTCATAAATCTATTAAGATCATTTTTTAACTGCTCCAAATTTAAGAAAAAAGAATAAGGATTTATTCAGATTAACAGTGGTCATGTTAAAATTGAAATTTGTTTTGACTTTTATTTCCTTGCATTAAAAATGCAACCTTTATAAGTTTGGCGGCGTCTAATCAAAATTAAATTCAAAAAAATTTATTTAATATTAAAGAGGTTAAGTCTTGGATATTGTAGCATTAAATGAGAAAATAAAAAGCGAAAGTGCTTTTATTGATTTACTTTTCAACGAAATCGGGAAAGTAATTATCGGACAAAAAGATATGGTCGAAAGACTTGTAATTGGACTACTTGGCAATGGACACGTACTTCTTGAAGGAGTTCCCGGATTAGCAAAAACTCTCGCAATTAAAACTCTTGCACAATCGATGAAGGCAAAGTTCCAGAGAATCCAGTTTACACCGGATTTGCTGCCTGCTGACTTAATAGGTACTCAGATTTACAATCAAAAAGACGGAAACTTTTTAATAAGAAAAGGTCCAATCTTTGCAAACTTTATACTTGCAGATGAAATAAACCGTGCACCTGCAAAAGTGCAAAGCGCTTTATTAGAGGCGATGCAGGAAAGACAAATAACAATTGGTGAAACCACTTTTAAATTGGATGAACCATTTCTTGTTTTAGCCACACAAAATCCTATTGAGCAGGAAGGAACTTATCCTCTCCCTGAAGCGCAGGTTGATAGGTTTATGCTCAAGGTTAAAATCACTTATCCTCAGCGGGCAGAGGAGTTGTCAATTATGCGGCAGAATATCTCTGCTGATGAAATAAATGTTAATCCTGTTATTTCTCCTGAAGATATCTTAAGAGGAAGAAATCTTATTAAAGAAATTTATATTGATGAGAAGATAGAGAAGTATATTCTTGATATTGTTTTTGCTACACGTAATCCTAAAGAATTTGGATTGAACAATCTTGCTGATCTGATTAGCTATGGAGCTTCACCAAGAGCATCCATAAACCTGGCTGTAGGCGCAAAGGCAATGGCATTTATCAGAAGACGTGGATATGTTATTCCTGAAGATGTAAGAGCAATTTGTCTTGATGTATTGCGGCATCGTATTGCGGTAACTTATGAAGCAGAGGCTGAAGAGATAACCACCGAAAATGTAATTCAGGAAATACTGAACAAAGTAGTAGTTCCCTAATAATGCTTACAAAAGAATTATTAAAACAAGTAAGACAAATTGAGATCCGTACAAAAGGACTTGTAAATCAGGTCTTCTCAGGTGAATATCATTCAGTCTTTAAAGGAAGAGGAATGGAATTCTCTGAAGTGCGTGAGTATCAGTTTGGTGATGACATCAGAAATATTGATTGGAATGTTACTGCACGATTTGGTCATCCTTTTATAAAAGTTTTTGAAGAAGAACGCGAGTTAACGGTAATTTTGATGGTTGACCTGAGCGGATCACTTATGTTTGGTTCCGTTTCAAAAACAAAGCAGAGAATAGCTGCAGAACTTAGTGCGATACTCGCTTTTTCTGCAATGAAAAATAATGATAAAGTTGGTTTGATTTTATTTACTGATAAGATCGAAAAATTTGTGCCGCCAAGAAAAGGAAGAAAACACGTATTAAGAATAATCCGTGAAGTACTATCTTTTGAACCGGAAGGTAAAACAACCAACATTAAAACTGCTCTTGAATATATGAACAACGCCATCAAGAAAAAGTCAATCGCATTTTTAATATCGGATTTTATGGATAATGGTTTTGAAAAAATCCTGAAGATTGTTGGAAGAAAACACGATTTGATTGGTATTGTGCTGGATGATAGAAGAGAAAAAGAAATCCCTGTTCTGGGACTCGTTAAATTTGTAGATGCTGAAACCGGACAGGAAAGATGGATTGACACTGCAAATCAATCTGTTCGTCAGAGAATAAATATGAATCGCCTTGAAAGAGAAAAGAAAAGAAAATCTCTTTTTATTTCAAGCGGACTTGATAGTATAGAAATTTCCACTGGTTCAAATTATATTCAGCCGTTGGTGCAATTCTTTAAAAGACGTGAGAAGAGATGGTAAAACGTGCCTTGATCATATTTATTTTGTTAATTTCTTTTTCAACGTTTGCACAGGAAATTAAAGTTACTGCATACACAGATACTACAGATTATCTTATTGGTGATTACATTTCCTACTCGTTAGTTATTGAAGCTCAAAAAGATGTTTATATAATTAATCCGTTCTTCAGAGACAGCCTTAAAAATATTGATGTTGTTAACTTATCCGATCCGATTGTATCTGAAAGTAATAATCTTAAAACAATAAAATACCAGGCAACGCTAAGCAGATATGATTCTGCTGAAGTTACAATTCCCCCTATAAAAATTGAGTATAGAACTAAAAATGATACTACATTAAAATCAGTTATTTCAAACTCAGTTAAGTTTAACGTTCATTCCGTAAAGGTTTCTCTTCAGGAAGAGATAAAGGATATTAAACCGCCAATAAGGCTTTGGGACTACTTCTATTTAATCTATATACTTGCGGCAATTATTTTGTCGATCACCAGTTATTTCATCTACAGAAAGTATAAAAACAAAAAGACAGTTGTAGCAGAGGAAAAATCCAAAGAAAAAATTCTGGCTCATCAATTAGCTTTAAGAAAACTTGAGCAGCTTGAGAAAGAACAGCTTTGGCAGAAAGGTTTTGTAAAAGAATATCATTCAAAGATCACTGAAATTATCCGTGAATATTTTGAGATTCAGTTTGATTTACCGGCACTTGAATTGACAACAACAGAATCACTTAAACTATTAAGCAGACACCCGGTTGGATCTAAAGTTCTGGATATAACTGCACAGTTTTTGAATAATGCTGATCTTGTAAAATTTGCTAAGTATGTACCGCTGGAAGCAGTCAACCAGGAAATGATGACTCAGGCAAAAGAGATTGTGATGAAGACAATTTCTATCCAAAAGGAGATTGAGATTGAAAAAGAGACAAAAGAGGTGGTAAATGTTTAGCAATATTTCATTTGCATATCCCTGGGTTCTGGTTTTTCTGCTGATTATTCCTATTCTCATAATTTGGTATATCTGGCAAGGAAGGAAAAAATCTTCTGCCATTACTTACTCATCATTAAAAATTTTTGAAAAAGCACCGGTAAGCTTGCGCGAAAGACTGCGTCATCTTCCATTTGTATTAAGAATGCTTGCATTAACTTTTCTGATAATTGCTTTAGCAAGACCACAAAATTTTTCAGCGGGACAAAGTGTTAATGCAGAAGGAATTGATATTGCAATAGTGCTCGATATTTCCGGAAGTATGCTTGCTGAGGATTTCAAACCAAACAGGTTAGAAGCAGCAAAACAGGTAATTGATAAATTCATTGGTGCAAGAACAACAGACAGAATAGGTTTGGTGATTTTTTCGCGTGAAGCTTTTACTCAATGCCCGCTTACTATCGATTACTCGGTACTTAGAAATTTATTGCTCGATATAAAAAGTGGAATGATTACAGATGGTACTGCAATTGGTAATGCAATTGCAAATGGAGTTAACAGATTAAAAGACAGCGATGCAGACAGCAAAGTTTTAATTTTACTAACTGACGGAGTAAACAACGCCGGTGAAATTGATCCCATTTCTGCAACTGAAATAGCTGCCAGCTTTGGAATTAGAATTTATACAATTGGTGTAGGCACGAGGGGAGAAGCGCCTTATCCGGTTAGTACACCTTTCGGTATCAGATATCGAATGGTTCCTGTGGAAATTGATGAAGTGCTTTTGAAAAAAGTTGCAGACATAACAGGCGGAGAATATTTTAGAGCAACTAACAATCGTGCACTGGAAGAAATTTATGACAAGATAGATAAAATGGAAAAAACGAAAATTGAGATAACTTCTTACAGAAATGCCAAAGAGCTTTTTGCGGATTGGATGGGAATTGGTTTGTTGATTTTGTTTTTAGAATTAATTTCTTCAAAAACAATTTTAAGAAAGCTGCCTTAATGTTCAGATTTGCAAATCCGGAATATCTGATTGCTTTATGGGTAATCCCTGTTTTGATTATCCTTTTTGTGTTGTTTAATAAAAACAGAAAAAGATTGCTTGAAAAATTTGCTGATAGGGAATTGCACAAATCAATTATTTATTCATTCAGCTCAGCAAAATCCAAACTGAAATTTGCTTTGATATTAATTTCAATAGCACTTCTTATTATTGCTTTTGCAAATCCACAAGTGGGAACCAAAATGCAGGAAGTAAAGCAAACCGGTATTGATGTTTACATTTTGTTGGATGTCTCAAGAAGTATGCAGGCAGAAGATATCAAACCAAACAGATTAGAGAAGGCAAAATTTCAAATATCAAATCTTATCCAAAAACTCCGCGGGGATAGAATAGGATTAGTTATATTCTCAGGCGAAGCGTACATCCAATTTCCATTAACAACCGATTACTCTGCAGCAAATTTGTTTCTTTCTGCTGTGGATTTTAACTCTGTACCGCAGCCGGGTACTGCAATTGCATCTGCAATAAATTTAGCAACTCAATCTTTTGATTCTGCGGCAACAGACAAAGCAATCATAATAATTACTGACGGAGAAGATCATGAAGGCGATATTAATAATGCAGTTGAAAACGCAGTTGAAAAAGATATCAAGATTTATACAATTGGCTTAGGTTCGCCGGATGGAACTCCCATCCCTGTTTATGACAATAATGGAAATATGATTGGATTCAAGAAAGATAGAAATGGGCAGACAGTCTTAACCAGATTGGATGAAAAGATCCTGCAGGATATCGCTGATAAAGGTAACGGCAAATATTATCGGGGCAATAATTATGAAGATTATCTTGATAAAATATATTCTGATCTCTCGCAGCTTGAACAGGCAGAATTTGGTGTAAAAAAAGTTACTGATTACGAAGATCGTTTCTATTATTTTTTAGCACCGGCAATATTATTGCTGCTGATCGAAATTTTGATAACAGATAAACGTTCTCCTTTCTTTACCCGACTAAACAGAAGATTAGGAATTGAAGTGGAGGAAAAATGATGATGTTAAAAAATCAGAGCAACAAATTGAATTATCTATCGGATCAAATGTTTTGTAATCCATTAGTAAAAATATTTATAATTATACTTTTAGCACAATGCTCTCTCTCGTTTGCTCAATCAAACAGAAGCATTTTGAATGAGGGCGTAAGCAAATACGAGGAAAAAAAATATTCTGATGCTGAAATAGACTTCAGGAAAGTAGTTGAAAACTCACCTAAAAGTTTTGAAGCAAACTTTAATCTAGGTACATCTTTTTACAAACAGGAAAAATATGATGATGCAATTAAATCTTTTACTTCTTCCCTAGAAAACGCAGAGGATAATACAAGCAAAGCAAAGGTTTATCATAATATCGGTAATTCCCTGTTAAAGTCTAATAAGATTGAGCAAAGTATTGAGGCATATAAAAATGCACTTAAGTTTAATCCAGATGATGCTGATACAAAGTACAATCTGTCCTATGCATTGGAGTTGTTAAAGAATAAAAATAAAAATCAACAGAATAAGAATAATCAGGATAAGAACGAGCAGAATAAACAGGATCAGCAGCAGCAACAACAAAATCAGAATCAGCAAAATAAAGATCAGAATCAGAATCAACAGCAAAATCAGCAGCCTCAGAATCAGGAAGCAAAACAGGATAATACAAAACAACAGCAGCCCAAAGAACAAAAAATTTCTAAAGAAGAAGCTCAAAGAATACTTGATGCACTGAAAAACAACGAGAAAGATTTACAAAAGCAATTAAGAAGAAAGTCCGGACGAGTAAAACAAACAGATAAAGACTGGTGATGAGAAGTTTAGTTTTACTTTTGATTATATTTTTTTCTGTTGGAATAAATGCTCAGTCTTTTGTTGCCACAGTTGATAACAACAAAGTTGGTGAGAACGACCGCTTTGAAGTTTCGTTTACTTTTGAAGGGCAAAGTATTAATAATTTAAAAAATTTTTCTCCGCCCTCTTTCAAAGATTTCAGAGTTCTTTCTGGTCCTAATCAATCCACAAGTATGCAGATAATTAATGGTGTTAGTTCATCATCATTAACTTTATCTTATATTTTAATGCCTAATACTACAGGTGTATTTACAATTGGCAGTGCCTCAATTCAATATGAAGGCAACACATATAAAACAGAACCAATAAAAATTACAGTTGTAAAGGGCTCTCAAAAACCTGATGATCAAAAATCAACGGAAGTTTCAAACGAAGAAATTGCAAAAAATTTATTTATCCGGGCTGTTGTAGATAAAAATAAGGTATATCAGGGTGAACAGGTTACAGTTACTTATAAGCTTTATACAAGATTGAATATTGCTGCACAAATGTCTGTTGATAAACTTCCGCAGTATCAGGGATTTTGGGCAGAGGAAATTGAGACTCCAAGAAATATTGCATTTACAACTGAAGTTGTTGATGGAAAACAATATCGTGTTGGCATCCTTAAGAAAGCTGCTCTGTTCCCAACTCAAAACGGAAAACTGGAAGTAACACCACTTGAATTAACAATTCCGATTCAAATACAAAAGAAAAGAAATCCAAATAACATCTGGGATGATTTTTTTGGAGATCCATTTGGAAGAGCAGAAATAATTGAATACCCGGCAAAATCTAATGTAGTAAAAATTGATGTACTCCCGCTTCCTGAGGCTCACAAACCTGAGTCATTTAAAGGTGCTGTTGGTAAGTTTGATTTTAATGCTTCAATTGATAATTTAAAGTTAAAAACCAATGAACCCGTTTCATTAAAGTTTAATATTAGCGGAACAGGCAATATAAAATTACTTGAGCTTCCTGCTTTTGAAGTACCAAATGGTTTTGAAAAGTATGATCCTAAAGTTGATGAGCAAATTAACAGATCGGGTCGGATAGGCGGATATAAAAAAGCCGAGTATCTTTTAATTCCAAGACTTCCGGGAAGCAGAGAAATTCCACCAATCGAGTTTTCATATTTTGATCCTGAAAGAAGAACATATCAGGTAATCAAATCCAAACCATTCAATTTAACAATTGAACAGGGCACAAGTCCCGCTCCCGAAATTGCGCAGCAAAATATCAATCAGCTTGAAAGCGATATAAGATATATCAAAACTTCTTTTAGTGATGTTGAAAGAAGAGGAAAGTTGCTGATTGAAAGTACAGGTTTCTGGATTGCATCTGTCGTTCCTTTACTTGCAACAATACTTTTGATTGGATGGAAACGCAAACAGGATAAACTTTATGGTAATCAGCAGCTGCTCAGATATACAAAAGCAGAAAAAGTGGCGAGGAAGAGATTTAAAAATGCCAAAAAGTTTTTGGAACAAAATGATGTTGAGCAATTTTACACTGAAATTTCTCAGGCTTTATTTGGATATCTGGAGGATAAACTTCATATACCAAAATCTGAATTTACACTTGAAAGAGCGGCTGATGAATTAGCTAAAAGAAACATTTCGCAGGATATCATAATAAAAATGAAAACTAATGCTGAAAAATGTGAATTCATCAGATTTGCTCCTGCAACAAATCCCTCTGCAGCTATGAATGAGATGTATAAAACTCTTTCTGAAGTTGTAATTGATATCGAAAGATCAATTTCAAAATGAAAAAATTACTTAAGTACATATTATTGATTTTAACGATCTCAGTAACTCCTGTAATCGGAGCAGATGTTGCCTCCACAATGAGCAAAGCTAATGCATACTATAAAAACAGTCAGTATCAGGAAGCGATAAATGAATATCAATCGCTTGTTAAAGATGGTTATATCGGTTCATCACTTTTTTACAATTTAGGGAATGCATATTACAGAGTTGGTAAACTCGGTTATGCAATACTTTACTACGAAAAGGCTTTAAGGCTTGCTCCGGGGGATGAAGATTTATTACACAATCTGCAGCTGGCAAATCTTAATTTAAAAGATAAAATTGATTCATTACCGCCGTTTTTTATTTTTAATCTTTGGGAAGGATTGCTTGCATCATTAACCGTTACAGGCTGGACAATTATTGTTTACATCTTTTTTATTTTATTGTTGATCAGCACACTTGCATACTTTTTTTCAAAAACAACAAGTCAGCAGCGAGCATCATTTTTTAGTGGAGTTGCAATCTTTGCAATGCTTTTAATTTCTATTTCACTTTTATTGGTTAAGATGAATAAGGAATTCAATGTGAAATACGGAGTGATTTTAGAATCTTCGGTTACAGTTAAATCATCTCCGGATTATGCTGCAAAGGATGAATTCATAATCCACGAAGGATTGAAAGTAAAACTTGAAGATAGAGTTGATGAATGGATTAAAATCAGATTGGAGGATGGGAAAGTCGGATGGATTGAAAATAAAACTACGGGCGAAATCTGATTATCACTTCGAAGCTTGATCTGACCTATTTATTAAAACTAATTTTTTCAATTCTAAAAATAACATCCCCGTAATCTCACATCGTAAATTTCTTTTTTAAACAGTTTTTCATTTTCATTTATTGTATTTCTAAATTTCCCAACAAAAAATTTCAGGATTAAGAAAATGGAATGGATAACAGATCCGCAATCCTTGGTTGCACTTTTAACTTTAACTGTTCTTGAAATTGTACTTGGAATTGATAACATAATATTCATATCAATCCTATCTGGCAAACTACCAAAAGAGAAACAGAAAAAAGCACGATTGATTGGACTATCACTGGCAATGTTTACAAGAATACTTCTTCTTTTTTCTATTTCATTAATCATAAAACTAACAGAACCATTCTTTACAATTTTTGAAATTCCGATTTCGGGTAGAGATCTGATTTTGATTGTTGGTGGGTTATTCCTGCTGGCAAAAAGTACAATGGAGATTCATTCAAAGTTAGAAGGACACGAGGAGCATCACGAAGTAAAAGCTAAAATATCCTTTGCGGGCGTTATAATTCAAATCTTACTTCTGGATATTGTATTTTCTCTGGATTCAGTGATAACAGCAATAGGAATGGCAAATGAATTAGCTGTAATGATTACTGCTGTAGTGATAGCTGTTATTTTTATGATGTTCTTCTCCGGTACGATAAGTGATTTTGTTGAAGCGCATCCAACCATAAAAATTCTTGCTTTAAGTTTCTTGCTGCTGATTGGATTTTCATTAATTGTGGAAGGATTACATCAACATATTCCCAAAGGATACATTTACTTTGCAATGGCGTTTAGTGTTTTTGTAGAGATGCTTAATTTGAGAATGAGAAAAGTAAGAGAACCTATAAAATTGAAAACAAAAATTCCCGCAAGCTGATTTGTTGGATGATTTTGAATTAGTGCTAAAAAATCATAAAAAAACCCAGTCACAACGACTGGGTTTTTATATTAACAATATTCACTCTTATTATAATCCGAATAGTGCAGTTAATTTTATTTCAATTGCACCAATTGAACGTGAATTGGAAATGATATGTGAATCACTGCTTGAGGAGTAACTTGGATCTTTATCATCATTCAGAAATGTGTAGGATTCAATTCTCTGATTTTTTAATATATCACCTTCAAACTTTTTACCTGCTCCGTTCATAATGTGATATTGAATACTCAGATCGAGATTCAGACCGCCTAAATTAAATAACACTCCACCACCGGCTCCAAATCCAACTCGGCTTGCAGATGCCATATCACGTTCGTCACTCGGTAAACCATTCGGTGCACTTTTAAATTGAACCGTTCCGCTTATAGTATTTAATGCAACAAAAGCATCCAGATAAGGAGTGATGGGTGATAATGGAATTGAGAATTTAAATTCCGGTCCAACTTTTACTGAAAAAACTTTCTGAGAAACTTTAACAGAAGCATTATCACCGGGAATTATTTCTCCTTCATTGCTAAAGTTTGTATATCCAATTTCACCAAATGCATTTATAAAAAGTAAGCCCAATCTGGCTTTGGCGTGTAAATTAAATCCGGGTTCCATCCCATATTTTGTACCATTGTAATACTCAATGGTGGTGCCGCCATAATCAGCTGTTGGGACAGAGTATCCGATTCCGCCACCTAATTGGAAAGTAACCTGTGAATAAGATGGCGAAGTTAAAACAAGACTGGTAAAAAGAATTGTCAGGAAAACTATTTTATTCATTTTCTCCTCTCTTAAATTTTTTGCTGTACAAACTTACATAAAATCCTGTTTAATTTTTGCAGCACTTATAAAATTGATTGCAAAACATTCAGTTGCTATTTTTAATTATATGGATTCTAAAAAATACAATAACACTAAACTTGCCATTGGCATAATCAAAGCGGTAATAAGCTTTATTCTTCTATTCCTTTTTATATATTCAGGATACAGTATAAAACTGCAGGAAGTAATTCAATCCCACATATATAATGATTATCTTGTCTTTCTCGTGTTTGTCTTCTTGATAGGATTATTCAGTTCGGTCTTTTTTATGCCATTAAACATTTATTCGGGATTTTACTTAGAACATAAATACAAACTCTCCAACCAAACTTTTTATAAATACTTTGTCG
>FWPV01009054.1_pt1 | contig 17038 bp, 15 predicted proteins | sample 2228371 | NCBI WGS metagenome assembly FWPV01 (sample SAMEA103939776, study PRJEB20133) | metagenome | reverse complement strand
ACCTGCAGCAGTTTTACGTGGAAGCCTTCCTCGTCGATCGCATCGCCGAGCTGGGCCAGGTGGACCTGCGCTGGCGCAACCGCGTGGTGGACTTCGAGCAAAACGCCGACTTCGCCACGCTGACGGTGTCCACACCGGCGGGCGACTACCGGATCGAGGCCGAGCACGTGATCGACGCCACGGGCGCGCACAGCCCCTTGCGCGGGTGGTTACAAGTGCCTTTTACGGGCGCGCGCGGCGACGACCGCTGGTGCATTGCCGACGTGCGCTTTGCCACGCCCGCGCCGGCCGAACGCCACACCTGGATAGAAGCCCCCTTCAACGACCAACGCGCCGTGTGGCAACACCCCATGGCCGACGGCGTGTGGCGCATCGACTACCAGATGCCGCCCGACAGCGACCCGGCCGAGATCAGCCGCTTGACGCAAGTGCGCGAGCGCCTGGCCCGCCACTTTGGGCCCGACGTGCCGCTGGACATCGTGTGGGTGGGCCCCTACGCCTACCGCAACGAATGTGTGAACCACCTGCGCGCCGGTCGGGTGTTTTTCATGGGCGATGCGGCCAAGGTGGTCAGCCCCTTCGGCGCGCGCGGTGGCAACAGCGGCATTGCCGACGCCGACAACCTGGCCTGGAAACTGGCCGCCGTGCTGCGCGGGCAGGCAACCCCCAAGCTGCTGGACAGCTACCACGCCGAACGCCACCAGGCCGCCACCGAAAACGTGCGCGTGACACGGCGCACCAACCGCTTTCTGCGCCCCGGCAGCGCCACCGAGCGCTTGTTCCGCCACGCCGCCATCACGCTGGCGCGGCAGCAACCTTTTGCCCGGGCACTGGTCAACACCGGCCGCATGGCTGTGGCCAACACCTACCGCCGCTCCCCGGTGTGCGCCAAAAACACGCCACACGCCGGGACTTCGGTGCCCAACGCCGGTTTGCTCTGGGCCGACCACACGCCGGGCACCCTCAACGACTTGCTGCGCTGGGCCAACGGCCGCCTGCTGTTGCTGGTGTTTGGCCAGCTCTCACCCGCCGCCTGCGAACGCCTGGCCTTGCTGTCGTGTTGTGCGCCGCTGTGCAGCGTGCAGGTGCTGGATGCCGAGGCCACGCCCCAGGTGCGGGAGCACGTGCGCGATGCCCACCCGCAGAGCGCGGGCCACTTGCAGGCCGCTTGCCACGTGTTTGGCCACGCCTGGGCCCTGGTGCGCCCCGACGCCTACCTGGCCGCCACCGGCGAAGCGGTGGACGCCGGCCTGGTGCACGCCATCGAAAACGCGCTGGCCGTACCCACCTTTTTGTGAGCCTAACCATGACCACCGGTTTCCAGACCACCGCCCACTTCCAGGACGCCGACGGCTTTTACGAGCAGTTGCTCGACGCCCACCTGGGCCTCACACGTGAACAGTCCGAACTGCTCAACGCCCGCCTCATCCTCACCCTGGCCAACCAGATTGGCGACGCGCAGGTGCTGGCCCAGTGCCTGGCGCTGGCCCGCGACCTGCCGGGCGAGTTGCCGGACGAACCGCCCCCGCCCGCCCGGTAAAATCCACCGTTTCTGCCACCCACGACCAACGGCAACCTTCGGGCTGCCGTTTTTGCTTCGCCCATGACCACCGACACCACCCCGCAGCAACCCGGCCTGAACAGCCTGTCCAAGTCGTTTGAACCCGCCGCCCTGGAAGCGCACTGGGGCCCCGAATGGGAGAAGCGCGGCTATGGCGTGGCAGGGGTGCGCGGCACGGGCCAGCCCAGCGCCGAGGCACCGTCCTTCTGCATCCAGCTGCCGCCACCCAACGTGACGGGCACGCTGCACATGGGCCACGCCTTCAACCAGACCATCATGGACAGCCTGACCCGCCACCACCGCATGATGGGCTTCAACACCGCCTGGGTGCCGGGCACCGACCACGCGGGCATCGCCACCCAAATCGTGGTGGAACGCCAGCTGCAGGAACAAGGCGTGAGCCGCCACGACCTCGGGCGCGAGGCCTTCACCGCCAAGGTGTGGGAGTGGAAGGAGAAAAGCGGCAACACCATCACCACCCAGATGCGCCGCATGGGCGACAGCGTGGACTGGAGCCGCGAGTACTTCACCATGGACGACAAGCTGTCGGCCGTGGTCACCGACACCTTCGTCAAGCTCTACCAGCAAGGCCTGATTTACCGTGGCAAGCGTCTGGTCAACTGGGACCCAGTGCTGATGTCGGCGGTGTCCGACCTGGAGGTGGAAAGCGAAGAGGAAGACGGCTTCCTCTGGCACATCGCCTACCCGCTGGTGAACGGCTCGGGCCACCTCACGGTGGCCACCACCCGGCCTGAAACCCTGCTGGGCGACGTGGCCGTGATGGTGCACCCGGAAGACGAGCGCTACGCGCACCTGATTGGCCAGTACGTCAAGCTGCCGCTGTGCGACCGTGAAATCCCCGTGATTGCCGACGCCTACGTGGACCGCGCCTTCGGGACCGGCGTGGTCAAGGTCACGCCCGCACACGACGCCAACGACTACGCGGTCGGCCAGCGCCACCAGCTCCCGCTAGTTACTGTGCTCGATCTTGACGCGACAATGTCGCCAACCCCAACACTTCTGATGCCGGTTGGCAGTACTTTCAAGCTTCCCAACGGAAGCCTGTTCAGTCAAGGCGGCTCGGAAAGTTACTCATCCCACACTGAAACTGGCAGTCTTGGGACGTTTGTTGCGGACAAACGTTCTGATCTCATGCCCGAGAAGTACAGGGGCCTGGACCGGTTTGTGGCCCGCAAGGCCGTGGTGGCCGACCTGGAGGCCGCCGGCCTGCTGGTGGAGACCAAGAAGCACAAGCTGATGGTGCCGCGCTGCGCCCGCACCGGCCAGGTGATCGAACCCATGCTGACCGACCAGTGGTTCGTCGCCATGCAGTCCACCGGCAACGAACACAACACCAGCGGTACTTCCATCGCCCAGAAGGCCATAGACGCCGTGGCCTCGGGCCAGGTCAAGTTCGTGCCCGAGAACTGGGTCAACACCTACAACCAGTGGATGAACAACATCCAGGACTGGTGCATCAGCCGCCAGCTGTGGTGGGGCCACCAGATTCCGGCCTGGTACGACGAGCAGGGCCAAGTCTATGTGGCGCGCAACCTGGAAGAAGCCCAAGCCCAGGCGGGCGCGGGCAAGACGCTCACGCGCGACCCGGACGTGCTGGACACCTGGTACTCCAGCGCGCTGGTGCCCTTCAGCACCATGGGCTGGCCGAACCAGACCGACTCCGCCACCGACGACTACAACCTCTACCTGCCCAGCACCACGCTGGTCACGGGCTACGACATCATCTTCTTCTGGGTCGCCCGGATGATCATGATGACCACCCACTTCACGGGTCGTGTGCCGTTCAAGCACGTCTACATCCACGGCCTGGTGCGCGATGCGCAGGGCAAGAAGATGAGCAAGTCCGAGGGCAACGTGCTCGACCCGGTGGACCTGATCGATGGCATCGCGCTGGAACCCCTGCTGGACAAGCGCACCACCGGCCTGCGCAAGCCCGAGACCGCGCCCACCGTGCGCAAGAACACGCAGAAGGAATTCCCCGAAGGCATCCCGGCCTACGGCGCCGACGCGCTGCGTTTCACCTTCGCGGCACTGGCCTCGCTGGGCCGCAGCATCAACTTCGACAGCAAACGCTGCGAGGGCTACCGCAACTTCTGCAACAAGCTCTGGAACGCCACCCGCTTCACGCTGATGAACTGCGAAGGCTTCGACTGCGGCCTGCGCGAGCACACCAAGGCCGAGTGCGAAGTGGGCGGCCCTGCCCACGGTTACCTGAACTTCAGCCAGGCCGACCGCTGGATCGTCTCGCTGCTGCAAAAGGTGGAAGCCGAGGTGGCCCAGGGCTTTGCCGGCTACCGCCTGGACAACGTGGCCAACACCCTCTACGACTTCGTCTGGAACGAGTTCTGCGACTGGTACCTGGAAATCGCCAAGGTGCAGATCCAGACCGGCGATGAAGCGCAGCAGCGCGCCACCCGCCGCACCTTGATCCGCACGCTGGAAGCCATCCTGCGCCTGGCCCACCCCATCATCCCCTTCATCACCGAAGAGCTGTGGCAGAAGGTGGCCCCCGTGGCCGGCAGAGGCGGTGCATCGGTGAGTGTGGCCGCCTACCCGGTGAGCCAACCGGAGCGCATTGACGAGGCTGCGATTGCGCACGTCGCCAAGCTCAAGGGCCTGGTGGACGCATGCCGCAACCTGCGCGGCGAGATGAACGTGTCGCCCGCGCAGCGCCTGCCGCTGTACGTGCTGGGCGACACGGCGTTCATGGAAGCCGCCGCGCCCGTGCTCAAGGCCTTGGCCAAGCTCAGCGAAGTGAAGGTGTTTGCCGACGAAGCCGCCTGGAGCGCCGCCGCCCAGGCCGCCCCGGTGGCCGTGGTGAGCGATGCCCGCCTGTGCCTGTTCGTGGAAGTGGACGTGGCCGCCGAAAAAGCCCGCCTGGGCAAGGAAGCCACCCGCCTGGAAGGCGAGATCGCCAAGGCCAAAGCCAAGCTCTCCAACGAAGCCTTTGTGGCCAAGGCACCGCCGGCGGTGATCGAGCAGGAGAACAAGCGCGTGGCCGAATTCAGCGCCACGCTGGAGAAGGTGCGCGCGCAACTGCAGCGCCTGGGCTGAGGCCCTTTTTGGGGTGGCTGCGGGCGGTATCCACCGCCTTCAGCACCCCATGGCGCCGAAGCTCAGCGGCGCTTCAGCACCGAAACGAAATCGGTGCCCACGGTGTCCTGGGCCACCAGCTCGTTGCCCGTCTGCTTGGCAAAGGCCTGGAAATCACGCACAGAGCCCGAGTCGGTGGCAATCACCTTGAGCGTTTGGCCGCTGGTCATGTCGGCCAGGGCCTTCTTGGCCTTGAGAATGGGCAGTGGGCAGTTGAGCCCGCGGGCGTCGAGTTCTTTGTCAGCGATCATGGCTTGGGTTCCTGTTGCGCGGCGATTTTACGTTGCTGTGTTTTCCGGCGGCTGACGCGGGATATCGACAAATTCAGGCTCGATGCCACGACCGCGCAACCAGTCGGCCAACGCCAGCCCGGTACCGGCGCGCCAGCACTTGATGTCCTCAGGGGCATACATCTTGTACTCGGCCAGTTCGGGGGAAAGCTTCACCTCGCCGTGGCAGCGCGCGTGGTAGGTGATGATGACCTGGTTCATGCGCAGGAACTCGTGCACCCCCACCAGCGTGAGCTCGTCGGCCACCAGGTTGGTTTCCTCCGCGATCTCGCGCGCAATGCCTTCCTCAGGGCTTTCACCCGCCTCCATGAAGCCGGTGATGAGCGCAAACATCCGGTGCGTCCAGGCCGCATTGCGCGCCAGCAGCACCTGGCCATCCACTTCCACAATGGCGGCCAGCACCGGCGTGGGGTTGTTCCAGTGTGTCCAGTTGCAGGCCGGGCAGCGCAGGCGCGACTTCAGGCCGCCATCCTCCTGCTCCACACGCTCGGCCAGCGGCGTGGCGCACTGCGGGCAGTAGCGAAAGTGGGTGCCGCTCATGCCGGAAACACCCCGGTGGACAGGTAGCGGTCGCCCCGGTCGCACACCACAAAGGCAATGGTCGCGTTCTCCACCTGCTGCGCGATCTGCAGCGCCACCCAGCACGCACCCGCCGCCGAAATGCCGGCAAAAATACCCTCCTCGCGCGCCAGGCGCCGGCACATGTCCTCGGCGTCGTTCTGGCTCACATACACCAGCTCGTCCACCGCGCTCGGGTCGTAAATTTTGGGCAGGTATTCCTGCGGCCACTTGCGTATGCCCGGAATGCGCGAGCCCTCGCTGGGCTGGGCCCCAATCACACGCACCGCCGCGTTCTGCGACTTGAGGAAACGCGACACACCCGTGATGGTGCCCGTGGTGCCCATGGCGCTCACAAAGTGGGTGATGCGCCCACCGGTTTGCTGCCACAGCTCGGGGCCGGTGGTCTCGAAATGGATGCGCGGGTTGTCGGCGTTGGCAAACTGGTCCAGCACACGGCCCTTGCCGTCCTTCACCATCTTGTCGGCCAGATCGCGCGCGTACTCCATGCCACCGCTCTTGGGCGTGAGGATGAGCTCGGCACCAAAGGCCTTCATGGTCTGGGCGCGTTCGATGGACAAGTCCTCCGGCATGATGAGCACCATGCGGTAGCCCTTGATGGCCGCCGCCATCGCCAGCGCGATGCCGGTGTTGCCCGAGGTGGCCTCGATCAAGGTGTCGCCCGGCTTGATCTCGCCGCGCTCCTCCGCACGGCGGATCATGGACAAAGCCGGCCTGTCCTTCACCGAGCCCGCCGGGTTGTTGCCCTCCAGCTTGCCCAGGATGACGTTGCCGCGCGCACGGCACACGTCGGCGCCTATGCGCTGCAACGCCACCAGCGGCGTGTGGCCAACGGCGTCTTCAATGGTGGGGTAAACGGGCGCTTGGGCTGCGGTCATGGTTCTAATGCGGTGGGTGTGCCCATGTGGGCGAAAAGCTACCCAACACTGTGCCATAATTTCGTTTTCCAGATACCCGCCCGGGTGGTGAAATTGGTAGACGCGCCGGATTCAAAAGACGCTGCGCTTACGTTTTTCACCACCTAAATCCTTGTTTTTATTGGAAAAATTCGCAAGCGAGAGCTTGCAAAGATTTGCAAAGATCATCAGTGCAGCGCTCTCAAAGTGCCGCCAGCGCTGAGGTAAAATTCGCAACTCTGACCCCCTGCCCGGGTGGTGAAATTGGTAGACGCGCTGGATTCAAAATCCAGTTCCGAAAGGAGTGTCGGTTCGAGTCCGACCCTGGGCACCAGTCACTTTTGCAACGAAAGTGACCCAAGCAATTCAAGACACTTTGCAAGGTTTTGGATGTAACACAGCCGATACGGCTTCCCCGACAAAACACACCCCGCCCTGCTCGCAGGCCAGTCGTACCGCCCGAGTTGAGCGGGAAAACAGCCGCTACAAGCTGCAATCAGCAGTCCCAGCACCCTGGGTAGCTGACTCGCTGCGATCAGCGCTTGTACGCTGGATTTGAGGGGTTGTTGGGCGGAATACTGTGCAAAGCCCCCACCCAAACACCTCGTCCACAAAATTACCCCTGTTTTTGTGGACTGGCCGGGGGCTTTACGTCCACGCCTGGCTCTCTCGACAGATGCTTTCTTTAAGAAAGCTGCCTGGCCGTACTGGACGCCTGCCGCACCATCGTGGCCTGCTTGCTGGCCTTCTGTGCAGACAGCGAGGCTGCAGCCATGTCTGCCTTGGCCGTCACCTGTTTGGCACGGTCCTTCGCCCGTTTTGCCTCATCCTTCAACGCGTTGACACGCTGAGTGGCAGCGTCACTGCCGTCAATCTCTTTCAGTTTCATACAAGCCCCCTCCCACAGTGGTTGACTGTGTATTTATCGGTGGGGGCTTTACATGACTGGCGTCGGCCGCCTATGGCCGACGGCCGTGCGGGACCGACGACTCCTTGAGGCTGGTCGGCGACACTCATGGCTAGGGGCTCGTACGGCTCCAATAGGTCCCGTAGCAGGCATTCGGCTGTAACAGAATCGCACGCGACTGAGACGCTGCGTGAGTAGACATGCCAAACTGGACGACTGCAATCGTTTACGTCAGTATCTTCGCCACCGAATCGTTCAGGTGACACCGTCAAGAACTTGAGAGCGACTCAACCCATTTTTGCGTTGAGCATCTGCTTCTGGATGCCAAGTCGAGCTTTATGCAGCAGCGATATCAAAAGCTCTTGCCGCTGTTCAATGCGGAACTTCAAGGCGGAAATTGATAGGGCCAGGACTGGGGTTCCGTACGCGTTGCAAACCGCCACTGAGAGAGACAGTATCTCGGGGGCCTCGATGGCTGCGCGCAGTGCGTAACCCTGCTGACGACAGTGCTCCACTTGGTTCGCAAGCTCGTCCAGCTTGATTTCGCCAGCAGCCCTGAGGCGCACTGCATTGGCTTGCAAAACTTTGACGGCCTCGGCGCTGGGTAACGCAGCGAGGAGGGCTAGGCTGCCCGCCCCGATGCCCAGGGGGCGCCTGCGTCCGGTGTTCATCATGAGCGCCTTGACCGGGTAGTCCCCTTCCTGGCGGTTGATGCAAAGTGAGTCGAGTCCGGTTCGCACGATGGCGTAAACCGTGTCGCCACTGTCTTGCGCCAGCTTCATGGTCGCCTCTGTCGCGATGCTGTGCAGTTGCAATGGGGGCTTGGCGGCCAATCCCAACTCGTACAGCAACGGCCCCAACACGTAGCCGCGTGTGGCTGGGTCCTGCGTGACGAGTCCCTCCACCGAAAGGCGCTGCAGGATTCGGTAGGCGGTGGGCCGCTCCAGTCCAACGCGCGCCGCGAGATCGGCCATGGCGCAACTGTTCTGGCTACTGGAAGCGATTTCGCGCAGCAACGCTGCGGCCCGTGCAATGGCCTGAGTGCCGCCTATCGACGGTCGCTCCGAATCCGGGTTTTCTGGTCTCAAGTTCATATAGTGGACTCTAAGTTATTCAATGACATGTACGACTAGGGAATACTACCGTACAAGTTGATATTTTGATTCCATTATGTGGATATATGAGAGGCGATGAGATGTCATCCTGGGTTGGTAACGGATACGAAAACTGGCCTGAGCAAGTCCTTGCTCGTGCTTTTGAAACTTTGTTGGTGGATGAGCCCCGTCCCCATGTGTTGCGGGTGACGATCAATCGCCCGGACGCTTCCAACGCATTCACCACCGTCACAGCCAGAGAGCTTTATGACGTCTTTGCGCCTCTGGACATCGTGCGCACCCGATTTCGCTGTGTGGTGTTCACCGGGGCGGGCGACAAGGCCTTCTGTGCGGGCGGCGACCTCAAGGAGCGCAAGCTGTTGAGTGAAGACGAATGGGTGCTGCAGCACGAGCTGATGGAGCGCACTGTGCGCTCCATCGTCGCCTGCCCGGTGCCCATCATTGCGGCGGTCAACGGCGCGGCTTATGGCGGCGGCCTGGAGTTGGCCTTGTTGTGCGACTTTTGTTACGCCAGCACCAGCGCGCGTTTTGCACTGACCGAAACCTCTCTGGGCATCATGCCCGGCGCAGGGGGCACACAGACGTTGGCGCGTGCAGTGGGTGAGCGACGCGCTAAGGAACTGATCTTGGCGGCCAAGCCGTTCACCGCGCAGCAGGCGCTGGACTGGGGTGTGGTCAATGAGGTGTGCGAGCTGGATGCGCTCAGCGCACGCGCTCTGGACATCGCAGAGCGCATTGCCGGCAACGCACCGCTCGCCGTACGACAAGCCAAACACGCGATCCACCACGGTCTGCAACAAGACCTGGCCACGGGTATGCATTTTGAAATTGAAGCCTACCAACGGATGGTCAAAAGCCGTGACCGTGTGGAAGGCGTGACCGCATTCAACGAAAAGCGCAAGCCGCGCTTTGAAGGACGATGATGAAATCCAGACATCCAACCGATGTCACGGACAACGCAGCCGCGCCACTGGCTGGCCTGACCGTGATCGAGATCGGTCAAAACATTGCCGCTCCGGTGGCCACCCAAATTCTGGGTGATCTGGGTGCGCGGGTCATCAAGCTCGAAAAAGCCTCTGGCGACGACGCCCGCAGTTGGGGCCCTCCGTTCTGGGACGGCGCTGCGTCCATGTTCCAGGCGGTCAATCGCAACAAGGCGTCGATTGCCATCAACTTCCGCGATCCCGAGCAAGTGGCTGCAGTGGAGCGCCTGATTCTGGCCGAGGCCGATGTGGTGTTACAGAGCATGCGCCCTGGCTTGCTGGAGTCGCAAGGCCTGGGCGCCGGCCGCCTGCGGGGTTTGAAAGAGTCGCTTGTCTGGTGCGACCTGGGGGCCTTCGGTAGCGGCGGCCCCCTGTCGGACAAGCCGGGTTACGACCCGCTGATGCAGGCCTTTGCGGGTTTGATGAGCGTGACCGGCGAAGAAGGTCGACCGCCGGTGCGCACCGGGTACTCGGTCGTGGACCAGGGCACCGGCATGTGGGCCGCGAACGCCATTCTGGCCGCGTTGTTCCGCCGCGAGCGCACCGGCAAAGGTTGTGCGGTGGAAGTGTCCTTGTACGAAACCGCCTTGGCCTGGATGGGCATTGCCGCCGCGCAATACCAAAGCAGCGGCGAGGTGCCGGCGCGCCAAGGTTCGGGTGCGGCCACCATCGTGCCGTACCGAGCGTTCGCGACCGGCGATGGTCACCTGGTGGTGGCCGCAGGCAACAACGCTTTGTTCGAGCGCTTGTGCAAGCTGCTCGGTCGCCCCGAATGGCTGCTCGATGAGCGTTTCAACAGCAACCCGCAACGTGTCAAGCACCGCCAGGTGATCGATGGGCTCATTGAGCAGTTGATGCTGCAAAAGCCCACCAGCGAATGGGTCGTGGCCATGGAACAGGCGGGCATTCCCTGCGCGCCGGTTCAATCCATCGACCAGACCCTGGCCCACCCCCAAACCGTTGCCCTGGGCATCGTGCAGCCTGTGCCCAACTCGTCCATGACGTTGGTGGGTATGCCCGCGCGGTTTGATGGCGAGCGGCCGGCGGTACGCAGCGCATCGTCGCCCTTGAACGCAGACGCTCATTTGCTGGCTCCGTACTTGGCAGCTCAGGAGGAAAACGCATGAATCAGAACCTTGTACAGGTGCGGGAAGTGGGACTGCGTGATGGCTTGCAGATGGTTGCGCAGACCGTGTCCACGGCGGACAAACTGGACTGGCTCCGGGCCGAGGCTGCAGTGGGCGTGCGCGCCTTTGATGTGACGTCGTTTGTCTCCAAGACGAAGATGCCGCAGTTCGCCGACGCCGAGTTGATGCTGCAGGCATGTCTGGCGCTGCCGGACATCGAAGCCTCAGTCCTGACCTTGAACGCCCGTGGCGCCGAACGCGCACTGGAGGCCGGTGCTCAGCGTTTGGTCTATGTGCTCTCCGCCAGCGCGGCGCACAGCCGTGGCAACGCGGGACGCGACACCGAGACCGCGCTGCAAGAGTTTGCCCAGGTGGCAGCCATGGTGCATGCGCTACCGCCCGCCAAGCGGCCACACCTGGAAGCGGGCATCGCCACCGCCTTCGGCTGCACGCTGGAGGGGGCCGTTCCCGCACGCCGTGTGCGCGATCTGGCCACGCGCCTGGCCGAACTGGGCGCCGATGAAATCATGCTGGCAGACACCGTGGGTTATGCCCAGCCGCGCCAGGTGCAAACGTTGTTTGAGCAGGTGCGCCAGGACATCAACGACTTGCCACTTGGTGGGCACTTCCACGACACGCGCGGCTTGGCCCTGGCCAACGTGGTGGCCGCGTTGAACGCGGGGGGCACCAAGTTTGACGGCGCACTCGGTGGTTTGGGCGGGTGCCCCTTTGCCCCCGGAGCCAGCGGCAACGTAGCCACCGAGGATTTGGTGTACCTGCTCCAGAGCATGGGTTTTGCCACCGACATCGACCTGCCCGGCCTGATTGCCCTGCGCGAACGCCTAGCCCACTGGCTGCCTGGCACGCCGCTTTACGGCGCCGTGGCGCGAGCCGGGCTGCCCAAAGAATTTCCGCTGGTCACCGCTTGAGCCGGGCCATTTCTTCCACCCAACATTTGTTCACTGACCACCATGTCCACTTCCACTGTTGATCACGCCGGCATCTCTGTTCCCCTGGGCGAGGACTACCCCGAAATCCGCGAAAGCGTGCGCCGCATCTGCCAGGACTTTCCGGGCGAATACTGGCGCGACCTCGATGAGCGCAATGCTTACCCCGAAGCCTTCGTGAAGGCCCTGACCGAAGCCGGTTACCTGTCGGTCCTCATCCCCGAGGAGTACGGCGGCGCCGGCCTGCCGCTGCGCGCCGCCTCGGTGATTCTGGAAGAGATCCACGCGGCCGGTTGTAGCGCAGGTGCCTGCCATGCCCAGATGTACACCATGGGCACGCTGTTGCGCCATGGCAGCGAAGAGCAGAAACGCCGCTTCTTGCCCGGCATTGCTTCTGGTGAATTGCGCCTGCAGGCCTTCGGGATCACCGAGCCCACCACTGGCTCCGACACCACGCAGATCAAAACCAAGGCCGAACTGGTGACCGATCCCAACGGCGACTACTACGTCGTCAATGGTCAGAAGGTGTGGACGTCGCGCGCGCTGTACTCCGACCTCATGATGCTGCTGGTGCGCACCACGCCGGCAGACCAGGTCAGCAAAAAGACCGAGGGCCTGTCTGTGCTGCTGGTGGACATGCGCGAAGCCCGTGGCAACGGCTTGGAGATTCGCCCCATCAAGGCGATGGTCAACCACAACACCACCGAAATCTTCATCGACAACATGAAGGTGCCGGCGGCCAACCGCATTGGCGAAGCGGGCAAAGGCTTCCGCTACATACTCGACGGCATGAACGCCGAGCGCATCATCGCCGCGTCGGAAGCGCTGGGTGATGCACGCTGGTTCATCCGCAAAGCCGCCAGCTATGCCAGCGAGCGTGTGGTGTTTGGCCGTCCTATCGGCAAGAACCAAGGGGTGCAGTTCCCCATTGCGCGATCTCACATTGAAACCGTGGCGGCCGAAATGATGGTCCGAAAAGCCACCGCCTTGTTTGCGGCTGGCCTGCCCTGCGGAGAGGACGCGAACATGGCCAAGATGCTGGCCACGGAAGCCGCATGGCACGCAGCGGAAGCCTGCCTGCAAACCCATGGTGGTTTCGGCTTTGCCAGCGAGTACGACGTGGAGCGCAAATGGCGTGAGGTGCGCGTGATGCAGGTTGCACCCGTCTCCACCAACCTCATCCTGGCCAACATCGCCGAGCACACCTTGGGCCTGCCGCGTTCGTTCTGAGTCAAGCCATGAGCACATCCTTGACCCAGGGTTTGGGCCAGTTCGTGGCCCACCCTCCGTTCAGCCAGGTGCCGGTCGCGGCCTTGCCGCTGCTGCGCAACGCCTTTGTGGACACGGTGGCCTGCATGTTCAGTGGCAAGCGCGAGCCGGTGACCGAGGCGGCGCTTGGCCTCGTGCGCGAGCGGGGCTCGCGTGCGGCGGTGCCTGTCCTCATGGGCGCTGAGCGGTTGGACCCGATGGATGCGGCCTATGTCAATGCCGTGTCTGCGCACGCGTTGGACTACGACGATATGGCGCTCAACGGCCACCCAAGTGTGGTGCTGGTGCCCGCTCTGTTGGCGGTGGGCCAGGCGCGCCACGCCAGCGACCATGAATTGCTGCGTGCCTATCTGGTGGGCTATGAGGTATGGGCCGAACTCGTGGGCCGTGAACCCGACTCGTTACACAACAAAGGTTGGCACCCCACCAGTGTGGTGGGCACCGTGGCCGTGGCCGCCGCCGTGGCCCACATGGAACAGTTGGACGCTGTCGCCGCTGCTCATGCGTTGGGCATGGCCGCCAGCATGGCAGGTGGGTTGATGGGCAACTTTGGCTCCATGACCAAACCCCTGCACGCTGGGTGGGCCGCGTCCCACGGCATTGAGGCCGTGCGCCTGGCCCAGCGTGGCGTCACCGCATCAGCCCACGTGCTCGAAAGCCCAACCGGCTACCTGGCCGCCTTGTCTCCAGCGGGCAAGGCCGACCGCTCGGCATGGTCGTCACCAGAGGCGCTGCGCTGGCAACGCTCAGGGCTGTCCATCAAAAAATACCCCGTGTGCTACGCCGCACACCGCGTGATCGATGGTGTGTTGGACCTGCACCAGCGCCACGGTTTCCGCGCTGACGATGTGCAGCGTTTTGTGCCCACGCTGTCGGACGTAACACGGCGCGTGTTGCACGCCCACCAGCCCACCACCGCGTTGCAAGCCAAGTTCAGCATCGAATTTGCTTGCGCCATGGCCGCGCTGGAAGGTGCGGTTGGGCTGCCACAAGTGACCGACGAACAAGTGCAGCGCTCCGACGTGCAGAAGCTGATGACCCGTGTGCATGCCGAAACCGTGCCCGCAGGTTGCCCCATTGAGCCCGGCTTTGCCCTGCACGACCAGGTACGCATCGAGCTGCGCGACGGCACCGTGCTCGACAGCGGACCGATCCGCTTTGCCCGCGGACACGCCTTGCTTCCGCTCAAGCAAGAAGACATTCGCAGCAAGTGGCACGGCTGCCTAGCCCATGAGGCCAATGCCCGCACAGGTTTGCTGGACCGGCTTGATCGACTGGGCGATGGCACACAAGCGCCATTGACGGTGTGGCTCGACGACCACCCTTTTCAGGACTGAAAACACCATGCATCCGCAAGAGAAACAACTCCGCAACGAATTGGCCGCCTGCTACCGGCTGTTTGATTTGCTCGGCTGGACAGAACTCATTTACAACCACATCACTGTGCGTTTGCCTGCCGAGGTGACGCAGGGCGAGGTGCACTTTCTGATCAACCCCTTTGGGTTGCATTTCAGCGAAGTCACGGCGGCCAATCTCGTCAAAATCAACCTACGTGGCGAATTGGTCGAGCCCAGCGACTGGCCGGTGAATCCAGCTGGCTTCACGCTGCACTCGGCCATCCATGGTGGTGTGCCCGAGGCGCACTGTGTGATGCACACACACACCACAACGGGCTCGGCGGTGGCCTGCAGCGAGGCTGGCTTGTCGCGCGACAACTTTTATGCCGCCATGTTGCACGGTCGCGTGGCTTACCACGCGTTCGAGGGCATCACCGTGCACGCAGACGAAGGGCCGCGCGTGGTGCGCTCCATCGGCAATTGTCAAGCTGTCATCTTGCGCAACCACGGCCTGTTGTCCTGGGGGCTCAACATTCCCCAGGCCTTTGCCTACCTTTGGACCTTGCAACGAGCCTGCGACATTCAGGTGGCGGGCGCCGCGCTGGGTGCCACCGTACCGGTGACCGAGGCGATCCAGCGCAAGTCGAGCGCCGATGCACTGCAGTTCGACCCGCGTCATGGCGGTGGTCGCGATGTGTTCGATGCCATGGTCCGGCTGATCGACAAGCGTGACGCCAGTTACCGAATCGCAGCCTGAGGCGTTGCCATGAAAAACATCTGTATCTATGGGCTGGGTGCTATTGGGGGCCTCATGGCCGCGCGCCTGGCGGCTGCGGGCTATCCGGTCAAAGCCATTGCGCGTGGGCAAACCCTGCAAGCGGTATCCAGCCACGGACTGGTTTTGCATGACGCTCAGGGTGAGCACCGGTTGAACGTGGAGGTGGCAGCCGAGCCGCAAGCGCTGGGTCCGATGGACTTGGTGATTCTCAGCGTCAAAACGTCGGGACTGCCCGAGATTGCGCAGCAGATCAAACCAATGATCGGCCCGGATACCACCGTCTTGTCGGCCATGAACGGCATCCCTTGGTGGTTTTTGCACGGCTTGCAGCAAGCGCCGGCGTCACTGCGATTGGACAGCGTCGATCCGGATCGCACCGTCTCGAATGCCATCGCGCATGAGCGCGTGCTCGGTTGTGTCACGCACTTGTCCGCTGCGGTGTCTGCGCCGGGTGTGGTGCGGCACGTGGCGGGCAACCGCTTGATCGTTGGCGAACCGCTGGGTGGGTGCGATACCACGCGCGCTCAGGCGGTGGCTCAAATGTTGGACCGGGCTGGTTTTGAGGTGGACCGCGCGCCGTCGATTCAGCAAGAGATCTGGTTCAAGTTGTGGGGCAACATGACCATGAACCCGGTGTCATTCATCACTGGCGCAACCGGCGACCGCATCCTGGACGATGACTTGCTGCGGGCTTTCTTGTCGCGTTGCATGGTCGAAGCGGCCGCGATTGGCGACCACATCGGCTTGCCCATCACCGCCGAGCCCGAAGACCGACACGCCGTCACCCGCAAGCTCGGCGCCTTCAAAACCTCGATGTTGCAAGACCTGGAGGCATCCAAGCCCATCGAGCTTGATGCGCTGGTGAGCGTGGTCATCGAAATCGGGCGCCAGGTTCAGGTGCCCACACCGCACCTGGACGCCTTGCTCGGCATAACGCGCGTCAAGGCACGACAGCTGGCGCTGTATCCGCAGGCTTCATAACTTTTAATTCCCAACCCCCTAGAACAGGAGACACATCATGAAAGCGATTTCTAAATTTATTGCCAGCGGCACGCGCGCTTTGGCCTTGACTACCGTGGCTGCAGTGGCGGGCTTCAGTGGCACGGTGCAAGCAAACACCTGGCCTAACAAACCCGTCAAGTTTGTTGTTTGTTTTCCGCCCGGCAATGCAGCTGATGTTTTCGCTCGCGCGATCGGCCCGTTGTTGTCAGAAAAGCTGGGGCAACCTGTTGTGGTTGAAAACAAACCTGGGGCCGGTGGCATGTTGGGTGTGGACGCGGTGGCCAAGTCGCCTGCCGACGGCTACACCTTCGGTGCCTGCTCACTCTCGCCTATCACGATTCTTCCGGCCGTGCGCGCCAAGATGCCCTACGACGTGAATCGAGACATAGAGCCTGTGGTGTTGACCAACAAGGGCCCCATGGTGTTGGTGGTCAAGAAGGACGCGCCATTCAATTCGCTGAATGACCTGATCAAGTACAGCAAAGACAACCCTGGCAAGCTCTCCTACGCCTCGCTGGGTCCCGGCACCATCAGCCAAATGAGCATGGAAGCCTTCAAAATGGTTTCAGGCGCGGACCTGACCGAAGTCAGCTATAAGGGCAGCGGTCCTGCCCTGATCGATCTGGTGGGTGGGCACGTCAACGTCATGCTCGATGGTGCGGCGTCGGTATCAACTCAAGTGGCTGCCGGTACGGTAAAGGCGCTGGCAGTTACCACCCAAAAGCGCACGCCGCTCCTGCCGCAAGTTCCTTCGATGAGCGAGTCCGACATCACCGGCCTCAAATCCTTCGACTTTTTTGGCTGGGTTGGATTCGTTGCTCCGGCGGGCACCGCGCCTGAAGTGATCGCACGCATGAACCGTGAGATCACAGACATCCTCAAGCACCCCAGCCTCCAGCAACGTGCGCAAGCCACGGGCCAGGAAATCGTTGAGCCCAACACGCCCGCGCAGTTCCGCGACTTCATCAAGGCCGACTTTGCCCGTTGGTCGGCGGTGGCGCGCAAGCTGAAATTGGAAATCAAGGACTGACTCTTCGACAGGATGGAAGCAACATGAAAGTCTTGGTCCCCGTCAAACGCGTGGTGGACTACAACGTGAAGGTCCGGGTGAAGTCGGACGGCACGGGTGTGGA
>FWPV01005509.1_pt1 | contig 17039 bp, 21 predicted proteins | sample 2228371 | NCBI WGS metagenome assembly FWPV01 (sample SAMEA103939776, study PRJEB20133) | metagenome | reverse complement strand
TTTTGAAATATCCGAAGACTATGCCATAGGGTTACGTATCTTAAAGCATCTCTCTCAGGAAGGAGGATGGGAGACAGTCAAATATGTAAAGGCTCAGGTTACAGGTCCCATCACATTCGGACTTTCCCTAACGGATCAGGAGAGAAGGCCGATCTTGTTCGATTCCACTTTGAAGGAAATTCTCATCCGTTTTCTCTCTTTCAAAGCCAGATGGTTAGAAAGGAGACTGAATCATCTCTTTCCCAAAGTTCCAACCCTCCTCTTCTTTGATGAGCCTGGCCTTTCTGCCTTTGGCTCTGCTTTTTCAGGACTCAATCAAGAGGATGTGGTCTTTTGCCTTAACGAATGCTTTGATGCGGTTCAGGGATGGAAGGGAGTCCATTGTTGCGGAAATACAGACTGGAGCCTTCTTCTTTCAACCCATCTTGACATCCTCAGTTTTGATGCCTACGGATATTTTGAGAACCTCTCCCTCTATCCCTTAGCATTGACAGCTTTCCTCAAGAGGGGTGGAGTCCTGGCCTGGGGTCTTGTTCCCACGTCAGAAGAAATCCTGAAAGAAGATGCTCAGAGTCTGGTGAAGCGTTTTGAGAGAGGTGTGGAGTCTCTCATCCAAGAAGGCATGGATCCCGAGCTCCTGAAAAGGGCTATCCTCACCCCAAGCTGTGGGACAGCCTCCCTTTCGATCGAACTTGCCGAACGGGTCTGCCATCTCACCGCGGAAGTTTCAAAGCAGCTCAGGACAAAATAGAACTTCCTTACCCTAAGGCAATGATAAAATAGTAAATCATCATACCGGAAAAGACCAATCGAAAGATAATCACAAAAAGGGTTCCAACCATAACCCCCCAGCCTGCCCGAAGAGAATCCCTTTCTGTCTTCCCGGCAAGCCACTCAGCAAGGACCGCTCCAAGGAAGGCCCCTAACAGGATAGCCAGTGGGGACAGGAAAATTCCGATCACCATTCCCAATAGAGAACCCCATATTCCCCATTTCGATGCCCCGTATCTTTTTGCACCCAGTAATGGAAGAATATAATCGATGGCGATCACCAGGAGGGTCACGAGAGCGAGAAGAAGGACTCGGGTTGGGGTCAGAGGAGGGGAAAAATGTTTAACCAGAGCCAGCAGGAAGAGTCCGAGGAAGCTAAAGGGTGGGCCCGGAAGAATTGGCAAAATACTTCCTGCCAATCCAAGAAGCAGCAAAATAGCTCCCATTATGATGACAAAAGTTTCAAGCATGGATCCCATCTATGGAGAAGATGACGAAAGGGGTCTTTCTAAATGAGGGATGATCTGCTTGAATGATCCGCCAGGGCTATCTTGAACCGGGGCGGAGAGATCTGCTCGCTTTTACAGATCGGGCATCGTCCCGGAGTATTGAGCCGAGTTCGTTTCTTAAAAGAGAAGCCACAGGCTAAACAAGAGGCCGGTTCCGCAATCAACTGCCGGGGATGAACCGATTTAGCAAGATGCATGAGATGATAGAGCACCTCTTTCTCACGCATCCCGAACATCTTTGAAATCTCCTTCACATCGAGAGCTTCTCTTTCAAGAACCTCTATCATCCTCTTCCTCAGGGTCAACATCTTTTTTATGGTTTGCTTTGAGAAAGCGGAATGCCTCCATGGGCAATATTTTCCTTTGGAATTTCATAAAGAAGGATATGAACGCTTTCCTTAGGAACTCCGAGGGCTTCTGTCACCGCATCGGTGACTTTCTGCATCAAACGCTCCTTCATTTCCGCTGTTCTGCCGGGAAGCAGACTGATCTGGACGACTGGCATAAGCATTTCCTCCTTTTTTTCCATAACATTTTAAGACCGGAAGTGCTACGGTCTAAATACCTTCCACCAGGGTTCTCTTCCACCTCCAAATTTCTCCAAGACCTCAAGGGCAAATAGAATACTTTTAGACACATGTTCCTCTTCCACACCGGGGGCAGTAAAGACATAGACAACGATGTTCTTGCTGGATGGATCGATCCTGGTTTTGAAATCAGGGCCCTGAAAAAGAGAACAAACGATCCCCATCTCATCGCGTAAAATGGTCTCTCCTTTCTTGCAGAAAAGCTTCTTCCCTGAAATACCTTCAAACGTCTCGCCTTCTTCAGCAAGGTCAAGCCTCCAAGAGCCTTCAAAACGGTCTAAATCCTGAATGGCCATTAGAATACCGTGGCACATCTCTGCCATGATATGAGCATCAATATAGAGATTGTGGAATGGAAACCCCGAGTCTATCGTCCTTTTCAAGTGCTCAGGAAGAGGGCAGGAATATCCCCATTCCTTAAAAAATTGGTCGTAGCATTGAATCCTTTTTTCGATCTCAGCAAGATAAGCCCGCCTTCTCATCTTTCTGAGGGTGTCTCGTTTAAAAAGTTTGAACGCTTCGTTTTTCTCAAAATAGATACAGTCCTGGATCGTCCCGATGCCAAAAGCAAGGTCAGGAAACTTCTCACCATACCGATCCGTGATCCGGAAAGAAACTTCTCTTTGCATCACAACCTCATTAAAACCTTTAACGCTATGCCATGAGCGCTCTGCCTTAGGCTACTCCGGTACATGAAGGCGCCTGACCTGTTGAATGTTGCGGATTCGCATCTCCGCATATCGATTGGCCGCCTCCAAGGGGAGAATACCCTCTTTTTTAGAGATCTCAAAGATGTGGAGGAGGCGGTCATAGATACGTTCGGTTTTCATCCTGACCCGCTCAGGGTTAAACCCGCGTATTTCATCAATGGCCTGGATGACACCACCGGCATTGATGACGTAATCCGGTGCAAAGAGAATCCCCCGTTCATGAAGCATCCGACCATGCCGCCTTTCATCTTCTAACTGATTGTTCGCACAACCTGCAACGATTTGACATCTCAATTTTGGAATGGTTCGGTCATTCAGAATCCCGCCAATGGCGCTGGGAGAAAAGATATCACAGTCCACCTCATAAATCTCTTCTGGTTTTACCATCCGATAATCATATTTTGTTTGAAGTGATTGAAGCCTTTTCTCGTTGATGTCCGTAGCGATCATTTTCATGCCTGCCTCTTTTAAGTATCCCAGCAAAGGCTCTCCCACTGCTCCAAGTCCCTGAACCGCGATCTTCTTTCCTCGAAGATCTTCACTCCCCCAGACAAACTTGGCACAGGCCTTTAATCCCACATAGACCCCATACGCTGTGATGGCTCCCGTGTTTCCTGCGCCCCCTTCCTCTTTTGGTCTCGCCAGAATAAACCGGCTCTCCCTTCCCATGACCGAACTGTCGACTTCATTGAGGTTCAGGTCAGCGGCACCCGTGATGAAACGCCCTTTTAGCATCTCCACAAATCTTCCGTAGGCTCTGAGGTAGGCTTCGGTTTTGTCTCTCTGAGGATCACCCCAGATCACTCCCTTGCCTCCTCCTTTATCCTCATCCGCTGCGGCGCATTTGTAGGTCATGGCCTTTGAGAGCCTCATCGCATCCTTAAGCGCCTCTTCCATGGAGCCATAATTGACCATTCGCGTCCCACCACAGGCATTGCCGAGTGTGGTGTCATGGATTGCAATGATCGCCCTCATACCCGTTTCTTTGTCATAGTTAAAAATGATCTGTTCATGGCCTCCCTCTTTCATCCATTCAAAGATATCCATTCCCATCCCCCCCTTTTAAAATATTGTTCCGAACATAGAGATAAAGAGCACCATTGGCAGGGAATGACACGAGTAGGCTGTAATCGTTCAAAATGACGGATGTCGTGGTTGTAGCTCATATCGAGGCTCGTGAAATCAAACTGGATGCACGCGCTTCGTTACCCATCATCATTTGACGATCCATATCTATACCCTACCCATTTCTTACTCCTCTGTCAATCCATCAAAGGTGATCAAAAGGATTTGGTCCAGGTTAAGGCAAGGAAGCCCGTTCGGGTTAAGTGAAGGGGTGAGGGCGAAAGATTCTTAACAAAGGACTGAACCTAAATACAAAACGGGCATCTTAGCTTTCACCCTATAACCAAACACTTTTTTATCGCTTGAAGAGAATTCCAGATTGAGATAAGCTGAGAGGAGCATGATTCGGTTCTATCTGTTTCTTCCCATTGGAATCCTTGCCATCTCAACGGCATCAATTTTCATCAAGCTCTGTGATGCACCGGCCCTGATCATTGCCACTTATCGGCTGACCTTTGCCTCTTTCTTCCTCCTTCCCTTTGCCTGTCATAAAAAGATCTGGCAGAAATGGAATGGATCTGAATTGAGATGGTTGGCGCTCTCCGGTCTCTTCCTCGCCCTACATTTCGCTTTCTGGATCGCCTCGCTGAAATTCACTTCGGTTGCTAGTTCGGTCGTTCTCGTGTCCACCAATCCCATTTTTGTGGGGTTAGGAGCCTGGCTCTTCCTGAAAGAACCTCTGGAACGAAACTTGATCATCGGAATCCTCCTTTCTTTTTCTGGAACTGGACTGATCAGCTTCGGAGATGTGACCCTATCGAAAGCCGCTTTGATGGGAGATGGATTGGCCTTGCTTGGTGCCGTTGCCGCCTCCGGATATCTTCTGGTGGGAAGAAAGATGAGGAAGGGGCAGGACCTTCTCTCATACATCTTTCCTGTCTATTTGGCAGGGGCCGTTGCGTTGATCATCCTCTCTCTTGCTTTTCAAAAACCCTTCTTCGGGTATGCCTCCTCTACCTATCTCTATTTTTTCCTCCTTGCTCTCGTCCCGCAGCTGATCGGCCATACCACCTTTAACTGGGCATTGAAATATATTTCAGCTCCTATGGTGGCCATTGCCATTTTAGGAGAACCGGTAGGTTCAACGGTATTAGCTTTTATCTTTCTCGGCGAGGGGTTGACCCCTTTGAAGATCGTTGGAGGACTGCTTATTTTCGGAGGAATTTTAATTGCCATAAAAAAGAAGGGAACGACTTTTCCAAAGGAGTAGGTCGATATGAAGATTTCCGTTCTAAACGGAAGCCCAAAGGGCGACCTGAGTGTCACCATGCAGTATGTCCATTTCATCCAGAAAAAGTTCCCGCATCATGAGTTGAAGATCCTCCCCATTGCTTCCCAGATTAAAAGGATCGAAAAAGAGGAAGCGCTCTTTCAAAAGATCATAAACGAAGTGCAGTCTTCTGATGGCGTGCTCTGGGCTTTTCCCCTCTACTATCTTTTGATCCCTTCTCAGTATAAGCGGTTCATTGAGCTCATCTGGGAGCGAAATGTCTCTGCCGTTTTTAAAAACAAATATACAGCTGTTTTATCTACCTCCATCCACTTCTTTGACCACACTGCCCACAATTATATGAATGCCATTTGTGACGATCTCCATATGAAATATCTGGGATCCTTCTCGGCAGCCATGTATGATCTGATGAGCCGGAAGGGAAGAGAAAAATGGCTCCTTTTTGTTTCTGAATTCTTCGAGGGGATTCAAAAACATGTACCCACCGCCAAAAGATATGCTCCTCTTTTTCATCGTCCTCTTGATTACATTCCAGGTCAACCGATACAGAAGGTGAGTACAAGGGAAAAAAAGGTGCTGGTCCTGTCTGACCTGCAAGAGCCAAACACCAATTTAGGCAGAATGATTAAGCGATTTAAAGAGGCCTTCATCACTGAAGTGGAAGAGATTAACCTCCATCAGATGGATATCAAGGGGGGTTGCTTGGGGTGTCTGCAATGTGGTTATGATTATCAATGTGCCTACGGGAATCAGGACGAATTCGTCCAGTTTTATAAAGACCATGTCAAAACTGCAGATATCCTTCTTTTTACTGGGACCATTCAGGACAGGTATCTATCCTCCCGCTGGAAGATGTTTTTTGACAGAAGTTTTTTCAACACCCATACCCCTTCCTTAATCGGGAAACAGGTCGGTTTCATCCTTTCTGGGCCTCTGAGACAGATTCCCAACCTCCGGCAGATCCTGGAAGCTTATACCGAATGGCAGCAGGCCAACCTCGTCGATATCATCACAGATGAGGAAGAGGATTCCCAAGCCTTAGATGCACGGCTCCAGCATCTGGCTGAAAGGGTTGTCCATTTTGCAGAGAAGCATTATATCCAACCTAAAACGTTTCTCAGTATCGGTGGCATGAAAATCTTCCGGGACGATATCTGGGGAAAACTCCGGTTTCCGTTTCTGGCAGATCATCGATTCTATAAAGAACACAATCTTTACGATTTCCCTCATCGAAAATACAAATCCCGGATGATCAATGCCATTTTAATCCTTCTCACAAAGATACCTTTTATACGAAAAGAAATCTATCGGAAGAGAATCAAGGAAGAAATGTTAAGGCCTCTCCAGAAAATAGTCCGTCATGCGGGGTGATCCATTGGAAAAAGAGGGGGTAACCATGAGATTCGTTATCCATGAACACCATGCCACAAGGCTTCACTATGACTTCCGGCTTGAAATCGCCGGGGTCCTCAAATCGTGGGCGGTTCCCAAGGGGCCTTCCATGAATCCTGCGGATAAAAGGTTGGCGGTGATGGTGGAGGATCATCCCCTGGACTACGGTGATTTTGAGGGGATTATTCCTGAAGGATATTATGGTGCCGGGGCAGTTCTGATTTGGGATTCGGGGAACGTGGAACCCGAGAGTGATCCTGAGATCGGTTTGAAACAGGGTAAACTTCGTTTCAACTTGAAGGGAAGAAAATTGAAGGGAGGATTCTCCCTCGTTTTGATGAAAGGCAGAGGAACCGGAAAAGAATGGCTTCTCATCAAAAATCGGGATGCTTTTGCACAAAGAGAGTGGACCCTCAGAGAAGAACTGACCCCCTCCAAGAAGAGACGACTGATGGTGAAGATCCCACCCTGTGAAACCTCCTGATATGCAGAATCTAAAATCCAATTGACAACTTGGGTCGGTTCGGTCATATTAGCAATCGAGCAGGAAGCCCTATGGATCAGTCTAGGCCCAAACGAATCCTCATTGTGGATGATGAGCCAGATACGGTGGAGATGATCACCACATTGCTTGACCTTGAGGGTTATCAGGTGTCTTCTGCCTATTCTGGGGCAGAAGCCCTAACATTTCTTGAAACCGAAAGGCGAAAAGCTCCAGGAGAGGAGATACCTGTCGATCTCATCCTTCTCGATGTGATGCTTGGCAGTGAGGATGGAAGAGAGATCTGCCGCAAGATTAAAGAGGATGAGGTTCTCCGGTTCATTCCCGTGATCATTCTAACTGTGCGGTCAAGCCTTCAGGATAAACTCAACGGGCTCAATTTGGGCGCAGATGACTATCTGACCAAACCTTTTATCAACGAGGAACTCCTGGCTAAGATCAAGGTAATGCTTCGGATCAAGGATCTCCATGACCAACTGAGGAGGGAAAGAACTCAAAACATTCTGCTGACCCAGGCCCTTGAGAAACGGTACAGTTTTGGAAATATCATCGGCAAAAATGAAAAGATGCAGGAAATCTATGAACTGATTTCCGACATCTCTCTGACCGATTCTACCGTCCTGATTCAAGGTGAGAGCGGAACAGGCAAAGAACTGATTGCGAGGGCAATCCATTTCAACAGTCCGAGAAAGAATAAACCCTTTATCGTCGCCAACTGTTCCGCCTACTCTCAAAACCTTCTTGAGAGCGAACTCTTTGGACATGAAAAAGGTGCCTTTACCGGCGCCATCCGAAGGAAGATTGGTAGGTTCGAACTGGCCCATGGAGGAACGATCTTTCTCGATGAAATTGGGGAGGTTTCGCCCCCCACTCAGATTCTGCTCCTTCGAGTTCTTCAAGACCATCGATTTGAGAGAGTGGGAGGGGAAGAGACCCTTGAAGTGGATGTGAGAGTCATCGCGGCAACCAATAAAAATCTGATGGAAGAGATGAAAAAAGGAACTTTTAGGGAAGATCTCTATTACCGTCTCAATGTCATCCCTATATTCATTCCACCCCTTCGGGAAAGACGTGATGATATCCCTTTGCTTGCGTCACACTTCTTAGAAAAGTTTAATAAAGAAAAAGGTAAAAAAATCATTAATATTTCACCAGAGGTCATGGAGATACTGCTATCCCATCACTGGCCCGGTAATGTCCGGGAGCTTGAGAATGTCATCGAACATGCCGTCATTATTGCGAAAAAGGACGAAATTTCAACAAAAGATCTCCCACAATATCTTTTCCAAAAGATTTATAAAGAGCAGGAGTTGGTTACTCTCGAAGATTATGAAAAGGACCTCATTTTAAGGACATTGAAGGAATTGAACTGGAATAAACATAAAGTAGCCCAAAAATTAAAAATAAATCGTTCCACCCTCTATGGCAAGATGAAACGATATGGACTTTCAAAAGAGTGATTTTGATACAGTCATGTTTAAAATTAGACAGTTATATAACTATTTGTAATTATAAGGTATTTTCAATTTAATATGAGAAATAAGGAGTTTTAGTGCCTAAAAAAATACAATCCAAGTGATGCACGTCCTCTGGCCCACTTAAATTTATAAAGCAGATCATCTAAACATCTTCATTCAATTTTCCTTATTAATCTAAGTAACTTACACTCAAAATGTTTCATAAATATTTCTCAGGTTTTTCTTAAATCTTTTTCCTTTAAATTGATGAAATCACAAAATTTATGGTATGAAATTTGCTTTTATTCAAATAGGAGGTTTGCTATGAAATGCTATCGATGCGGTGGAGTCATGGTTTATGAGAAATTTTTCGGAATCTCTGAAGATTTCTTTGGTTGGAGATGCATTTTCTGTGGTGAGATCGTAGATAACGTCATCATCGAAAATCGTCTTGAACAGAGAAAACGCTAACTCATCCCCGTGGAGGATTTGTTTTGATATCTCTCTATTAGGGGAGGAGTTCAGTGAAGGGAAAGATTTGTATTGTTGACCATGACCTTGCAAGCAGGGGTTTTTTAAGGGAATGCCTTGAAAGGGAAGGATATGACGTATCTGTTCTGGATAATGCTTTTGAGTTATCCCCTCTCTTAACAAAGGTCTTTTTTAACATCTTCATATTGAATGTTGATGCCCCCGGTATCCGCCAAAGAAACCTTTTGATCGAATTAAATAAGTTTAAACCCGCACGGATCCTTTTAGTCGTAACCGAAAGAGGAGATCCATTTCTTAAGGAAGCGATTGAACTGGGTGTTTATCTATTTATTTACAAACCCTTTAATCGGGCTGAAATCTGCACAATGGTCAGCCATCTGATACGATGATTGAAAAAAGGAGTGAACGAGGATAGCGACCTCAAGCAACGTTGAAGAATGGAAAACATACCAGAATTTCCTCACTTTAAAGAACTCTCTCTCGAAGACAAACCCCTTCTGGATTACACCTTTCAGCAATTTCCTCCTACCCATTCTGAATTTACCTTTACGAATCTCTTCATGTGGCGTCATGCCTATCAAATGAAAATTTCACGGCTCCAAAATTTCCTCTGCCTTTTTGCAGAAAAAGGAGACCATCCTTTTTTCTTCCCACCCATTGGAGAGGGAAGGATGACAGATTGCTGTAATATCTTGCTTCGCTGGATGGAAGAGAAAGGATTTCCTCCTCAAATTGCCCGAGTTCCCGAAGATTTGATTTCTCATCATCATTGGGAATTAGAAGGTTTTGACATCACCTTTGACCGAGATCAATCCGATTATGTCTACCTTTTAGAAGACCTTGCTCAGCTTCGAGGGAGAAAGTATCACCGAAAGAGAAATCATATTAAAAAGTTTAAAGAGAGTTACTCCTACCGCTATGTTCCTCTCATTCCTGAATTGATCTCAGAATGCCTTGAACTACAAACAGCCTGGTGTGACCTGAAGCATTGTGAGGCGGATCCGAGCCTGACGAATGAATTTCTTGCCATCAGGGAAGTCTTTACACATTTTGAAGCATTGGCTGTGAAGGGAGGAGTTATCCTGATCGATGGGAAAGTGGAAGCCTTTACCTTAGGGGAACCACTCAATCGAGATACGATCGTGATCCATATCGAAAAAGCAAATCCTAACTTTGATGGACTTTACCCAACACTCAATCAAGCCTTTCTCGAACATCAATGGACCGGGTATACCTATGTCAACCGAGAACAGGATCTGGGTGAAGAAGGCTTAAGAAAAGCCAAAGAGTCGTATTTCCCACATCATATGGTCAATAAATACATTCTTACATTAAAAAAATGATCTCAACAGGGTAAAAGGAGGAACGCCAATGAAAGAGAAAAAACGGATCAAAGTAAAGACCTTTACGACAGAATTGAAAATTTTTAAAACCATCAAAGAAATCAAGGCATTGGATGAAGAAGTGAACCGGTTCCTTGAAAAGAATAAGGCCAAGCAAGTCATCTCCGTAAGCGATACTACGACGACAGACAACACTGGAGCAACCATCGGGCTGATTCGGGTTGTGACTTACGAAACCTGAACGAAGGCAATACCGACTTGTTCAACCCATTCCTTATGTTTAAGAAGAATGGAAAGAATGTTTCTTGTTTTCTACTGTAGATCGTAGAATAGAATTGACCCCTAATCGTCATTTAAAATTGACCCCCCTATCAGGAAAGCATGGCCTAAACATCTCCCAACCTTCTGAAGGAAAATCAAGAAAGTTTTATGAAAACATGTTATGATTATAAAAAAATATAAAGTGCAACAGAGGATCATTGAAACCTATGCAATCCTGTTGATTCTTCCAAAAGCATTTTGAGGATGACCAAGGGAGTAAAAAAGATGATACAATGGGAATATGAGATTACCCTTCATCAATTGCCGGAATCTTCACAAGGAGGAGAAGAACCCATCATCAAATGTGATCAAACCGGTCAATGTTTCCTTCATGACACCACCCGTGTAGGGATTGAGTGGTTGGAACGATTGTTCAGGGAAAGAGGTCAAGCTGGCTGGGAGCTTGTTCAATCGGGATATCATCGTCGAGAACTCCTATGCATATGGAAGAAGCCGCAGAAACCCGACAAAGAAAATTAAAGAGATTTATCCTTTCCCAGATCAGAGAGAAAGGCCCCATCCCTTTCGCTCAATTTATGGAATGGTGTCTTTACCACCCTCGGTATGGTTATTACCAATCCGGAGGGATAAAGATTGGAAAGGAAGGAGACTATTTTACAGGTCCCTGCGTCCATCCTCTCTTTGGAGGCATGGTGGCGAAACAACTCTCTCAAATGGCAGAGTTGCTGGTGGAAGATCCGTTTCAGATGATTGAAATGGGAAGCGGGAGAGGGTTTTTCTGCGAGGATATCTTGGATTGGGCGAAGAAGAAGATCCCCCATTTTTTCAAAAAACTCCAATATATTCTCTTAGAAACAAATCCTCATTTTCTCCCGGAACAGAGAATGAGACTTCGTGTTTATGAAGAGGAAGGCAAGATCAGCTGGCTCAATCCCGAAACCAATCCTAAAGACATAAAACCGATTGTGGGCTGTATCCTCTCTAACGAATTGATCGATGCCTTTCCTGTTCATCAGGTGGTTGTTGATCAGGGTCAACTCAAAGAGATCTATGTCGCAGTTCACCAAGATCGATTCGAAGAGATTCTGGGTGATCTCTCTGATCCAAGGCTCTCTTCCTACTTTGATTGGTTGTCGGTCCAGCTCGAGGAAGGCCAGAGGGCAGAAGTCAATCTGAACGCTCTGGACTGGATCGAAAGGGTGGCTCGTCTTTTGAGCAAGGGATTTGTGTTCACCATCGATTATGGATACCTTTCCGAAGACCTTTACCAGGCGCATCATCGGCAAGGAACCCTTCTCTGTTACTATCGCCATCAAACCTCAGACAATCCTTATGAAAGGTTAGGACAACAGGATATCACTGCCCATGTGAACTTTAGCGCCTTAATGAAAAAGGGCCAGGAGGTGGGATTGCAAGTGACGGGGTTGGTTTCACAGTATCGTTTTCTTCTGGCTCTGGGAGTGCTCCAGGAATTAGAATCATTATCCCATGATTTAACAGAGTTTGAAAGTTTAAAATTGAGATTGTCCTTTCTCAACCTGATCGAACCTGAAAGAGGCATGGGGGAGGTCTTTAAGGTCTTAATCCAGCATAAAGGAATAGACCATCCCAAACTGGATGGACTGAGAGATCTCGACGCAATTCCCTGGCCAGCACCTCTTCCGACCCTGAACGCTATCCAAGAAAAAGAGAAGGGATATAGAAAGGGTAAAGGATGAAAGTATTAGGAATCTTTGGAAGTCCAAGAAGGGGTGGCAATACCGAGCTCCTCCTGGAAGAGCTTCTCAAAGGAGCAGAAAGTGAGGGGGCAGTGGTCGAACGCCTCCACCTGACGGATTATACCCTCACCCCTTGCAAAGAGTGCCATGGATGTGATGAAACAGGTCAATGTATTATTCTTGATGATATGGACAGAATCTACCCGAAGATTTTAGAATCAGATGTCATCGTTCTCGCTTCCCCCATCTTTTTTTATGGTGTGACAGCATGGGCCAAGGCATTGATCGATCGCTCCCAGGCGTTGTGGGCAAAAAAATATCTCCTGAAAGATCCTTCTCTTGGCAAAGAAGGGAAGCGGAGAAAGGGTTTTTTCATCTCCGTAGGAGCGACCAAGGGGCCAAAGGTCTTTGAGGGAGCGATTCTCACAGCGAAATACTTTTTCGATGCAGTCAACGCAGACTATGTTGGAGAGCTTGTGGTTCGGGGTGTGGATGGAAAAGGGGAGATTTTACAGCATCCCGAAGCATTCCAGAAGGCTTATGAAGCTGGAAGGCAATTGGTTCGGCAATAGCACAGCGGGGATGACGATCATGCACCTTCATCTTGGTAAAACGGAAGCGATTTTATATAGTGAGGGGTGGCCGCCAGCATGAAACCCCGTTTGAATGTGATCTGGAATGAAATCTACTGCAAACGATGTCTTCTCTGCGTGGAAGTTTGCCCAGTGGGAGTTCTCTTTCTTGAGAAGGATGAAATTCTTGAAAAACCAGGTTGTATTCGATGTTACCAGTGCGAACGCTATTGTCCGGACATTGCCATTGAAATCATGGAGGGGTGAGAAGATTTATTAACAGTCTCATCATTGAATTGACATAAGCACATAGGATAATCTCCCCTCACCCCTCTTTAGAAAAGAGGGGAAGGAATTGAAGGTATTTAAAAAGAAGGGAAAAATAAAAACCTCCCTTTTCTAAAGGGAGGTTGGGAGAAATTTTACAAATTGGTATCATTACTATACTATTTTAAGACGGTTAATAGGTTCGGAGTTCGGAGAATTTAGAATAAAGATGAAACAACTTCTTTCAGGAAATGAAGCCATCTTTCAGGGAGCCCTTCGAGCGGGAGCTCAATATTTTGCCGGTTATCCCATCAGTCCTACCTCCGAGATCCTGCAGCAGGCTTCACTCTATGCAGAAGAACATCCGGAGTTTCGTTTTCTTCAGGCAGAAGATGAGATTGCGGCAGCCATTGCCACGATCTCAGCGTCGCTGGCAGGGGTCAAAGCCTTCACAGCCACCTCTGGTCCGGGGTTCACCTTGATGCAGGAAGCCATTGGATGGGGACATGTCGTGGAAGCTCCGTGCGTCTTTATCAATTCGATGAGAGTGGGGCCATCTACCGGAATGCCCACCCAGCCCGCTCAGTCAGACCTCTTCCAGATTAAAGGAGGAAGCGCAGGAGACTATTATCCCATTGCCTTCTATCCCAATTCTGTCAAAGAAGCCTTTCTCCTGACCGTGACAGCCTTCAACGCTGCTGAAGAGTCGCTTTCTCCGGTGATCCTTCTGGCAGATGCCTTTCTTTCTCATCTCTATGAGATGGTTGATCTCGATACACTGAAGACAGAAGTTGTTCCGCGCACCAAAGACCCTCTGGGCAGAGGACAGAGGCTCTTTACGGGGACGGCCCACGATAAATTGGGAAATGTGAAAACGAGCGATCCAGATAATTACAGGGAATGGTTGAAAGAGCTGAAGGAACGCCATCTCCAGGTGGCTGAAAAATACCCTCTTTACGAATACCTTCCTTGCCAACAAGCTGAAACCTTATTGATCACTTTCGGAATCACATCGAGAATCATTATGCCATTAAAAGAGAGGTTTTCTATCTTCAGGCCTATTCGCCTCTATCCTGTTCTGGAGGAAATCTTAAGGGAGATCACACCCCGCTATCGTCACATCATTGTGATAGAAGGGAATGATGGCCAGTTTGCAAGCTGGACCGAAGGAGCTATCTTTCGAAGGGTTCTGAGAGTTCCCTGTTTAGGGGGAGGGTTCAAACTCCAATGGATTCAAAACCAGATTGAGGAGCGATTGAAAGGCAGATGATTGACCGTTCATACAAAGACCTTTTAAAGATGCGACGGTTTCCCCATACCTGGTGTCCTGGCTGTGGGATTGGGGCGGTTTTGAAGAATGTGGCCATGGGTCTGAGGGAAATGGGATGGGACCATCGCAACACAGCGATCGTTTCTGGCATTGGTTGCTCAGGCAGAATGGGTGGCTATATGAATATGGATGCCGTTCACACCCCCCATGGCAGGCCTCTCACCGCTGCGGAAGCCATTAAAATCGTAAGGCCTGATTTGAATGTGGTTGTTCTGTCTGGCGACGGGGATCTGGCCAGTATCGGAGGAAATCATCTTCTCCATACGGCAAGGCGAAATCCAGATATCACGGTTTTTTGCAATGATAACGAAATCTATGGCCTCACTGGAGGTCAGGCAGGGCCCACCACACCCAAAGGAACAAAGACCATCACCTCGCCTAAGGGTGAACATTATCCACCTCTCCGATTAAATCGGATCCTCACGACCCAGGCACCTTATTTCTATGCTCGGACCACAGTCTATCACCTGAACCATTTTAAAACCTGTATCCGGGAAGCGTTACGTTATAAGGGGTTTAGTTTTGTTGACATCATCAGCGATTGCATTGAACTGAACGGAAGGAGATTGGGCTTTAAGACAGCTCATCAGATGCTGAAATGGTTTGATGAGCGATTCCATATTGTGGAAGGAGTAAGAGAGCATCTGAATGACGATGAGCTTGGAATCGCCATGAAAATAGAAGAGGTGAAGGTCGAAGAGAAGGTTGAGGCGAAAGAGAAGCCAGAGCCTCCAATTGAGGACCTGAAACCATTCTCCCTAACAGAATTGGCTTCTTTTGATGGAAAAGAGGGAAAACCCCTCTATGTCGGTTACAAAGGGAAGGTTTATGACCTCTCCACAAGCCGTCTCTTTCAGGGAGAGACCAGGATGCGATGTCACCTGGCAGGAAAAGACTTAACAAAAGATATGGAGATCGCTCCCCATGGGGAGGAGCTTGTTTTCAAATTTCCAGTGGTAGGGAGGCTGAAGGAATAATAACCAAATGCCAAGCTCCCAATAAATTCCAATAATCCAACTTCGAATAACCCAATCTTTTAACGGTTTTAAGATTTGATTGGGTGATTGGCGTTTTCAATACATGGAGATATTGGACAGAGACCCATTATGAAGCGGATTGTTTTCACAGGTATCGGCGGCCAATCGGTGAGGGTTATCTCCCATACCCTCGCATTGGCTTTAAAAGAACTGGGTTACGAGGTCACATTGCTTTTCGATTACGACTCGTCAATCCGGAACCAGAGGATCACCGGGTATCTCACCTATGATCGAAAACCGATTGAGAACCCCATGATTGATGAGGCGGATATTCTCATCCGACTCCATCAAAAAGGAGATCAGTTGGTCGCTCAAAAAACGATCTGTGACATCGGTCTATGTACCGATGAGGAAATTCCTTTTGGTATGATGGGGATTGAGAAGTTCGGCCAGGCCATTTTTGGAAATATGATCGCCCTGGGCCGTCTCTTCCGATTGATTGGCATAGATATCAGTCAGATGGAGCTTGAGAAAATCCTTCCCAAATCCTATGTGAAAGAGAATTTAAAAGCCATCCAAACGGGGTATGATTTGAATCTCTATGAAGACTGACTCAATTTCGGAATTCGGATTTCGGAACGCGGAAATAAAAACTTAGGTTATTCCACAATCCCCATTCCGCATTTTCGGCAGGGAGGTGATTCGATGACACAATGGAAATGTTCAAATTGCAGTTATACGTTTGGAGCCGAGACCATGCCGGACCAATGCCCATCCTGCAAGCAGACCTGCACCTTAACCGACGTGACCTGCTACATCCCGGATTGTGGAGGTCCAGGAAACATTGATCCCAGGCTGGTGGGGAAGAAGGATAAGCCCATCAATGAATAAGGAATCCGAATTTCGCAACAGTATCAGATGATAGCAAAACTAAATTTTTAAACTGCAAAGGGAGAATATTTTTCTAAATTGGGTCATTCGAATTTGTTTCAATATCTCTCGATAGGATGAAACCGATGCGACTCAAGGGCAAAAAAGTACTCATTTTGGTGGAAAATTTGTATCAGGATCTTGAATTCTGGGTTCCCTATTATCGGCTTAAGGAAGAAGGGGCAAAGGTGACGGTTGTCGGTTCCGGCAGTGCCCGTTCCTATACCAGCAAATATGGTTATCCGGTCGAGGTGAATCAGGAGGCCCGAGAGATTGATCCATCACAGTATGATGGCGTCGTCATTCCAGGTGGCTATGCACCGGATTTGATGAGGCGATATCCAGAAATGGTCCGGATCGTCAGAGAGCTTTATCATAAAGGAAAGATGGTAGCCGCCATCTGCCATGCAGGTTGGATGCTTGTCTCAGCGGACGTCTTAAGAGGGAAGAAGGTGACGGGTTTTTTTGCGATTAAGGACGACTTAATCAATGCAGGAGCAACTTATGTGGACGCCGAAGTGGTGAGGGATGGAAACCTCATTACCTCCAGGAAACCTGATGATCTTCCTGCGTTCTGCAGGGAAATGATCGAAGTGTTGTCAAAATAATTTTTAAACGAAGGGGGATTCCATGATGACTAAGGAAACAGTAGCTTGTCAACATTGTGGTGCCGAAGCGGACATTACGCTCGAAGGATTCGATAAAGTGGAGGATGTGATTCGAAGAACCAAACAGGGAATCTGCAAGGTTTGTGGCAAAGCAGTAGAGATCACAACACGGACGGATGATACCTATGCCTGTCAGAGCTGTGGAGCAGAAGCCGATATGACCCTCCAAGGGTTTG
>FWPV01009044.1_pt1 | contig 17052 bp, 13 predicted proteins | sample 2228371 | NCBI WGS metagenome assembly FWPV01 (sample SAMEA103939776, study PRJEB20133) | metagenome | reverse complement strand
GCCGCGAACATCCAAGGTCGCTTCAGCCATGCGTCGGTCCTCCCTTCAGCGCCCCACCGGCTGGATTTCCGGGTTGCCGTCCTCGATCCAGCTGTACCCACTGCGTTCCAGCTCCAAGGCGAGGTGCCGGTCACCCGACTTCACGATCCGTCCCTGGTAGAGAACGTGCACGTAATCGGGGACGATGTAATCCAGCAGGCGCTGGTAGTGGGTGACCACAATGAACCCCCGTTCCGGGCTGCGCAGGGAATTGACTCCCTCGGCAACGATCTTCAGCGCATCGATGTCGAGTCCCGAGTCCGTCTCATCCAGGATCGCCAGCCGCGGCTCCAGCACCGCCATGTGGAAGATCTCATTACGCTTTTTCTCTCCACCCGAGAAACCTTCGTTCACCGGCCGGTTGAGAAGGCTGTCGTCCATCTTCAGCAGGCGCGCCTTGGCCCGTACCAGCTTGAGGAATTCCATGGCGTCAACTTCCGGCTCCCCCCGATGCTTGCGGATGGCATTGAGGGCGGCCCGCAGAAAGTAGGTGTTGCTGACGCCGGGGATCTCCACCGGGTATTGGAAGGCCAGAAAAACGCCCTCCCGAGCCCGTTCTTCAGGGTCCATTTCCAGCAGATTGCGGCCGTCGTAGAGCACTTCGCCCTCCACGACCTCGTAATCTTCCCGTCCTGCCAACACTTGGGCCAGAGTGCTCTTGCCCGAACCGTTGGGACCCATGATGGAGTGGACTTCGCCGGCTCCGACTTTCAGGTCGATACCCCGCAGGATCGGCTTGCCATCAGCGTTAACGTGCAGATTCCTGATCTCGAGCATGCTATCGAGTCTCCATTCGTTTGGTAATCGAAGGCCTAGCCTACGCTGCCCTCGAGGTTGATGCTGAGAAGCTTCTGAGCTTCCACCGCGAACTCCATGGGGAGTTCCTTGAAAACTTCCTTGCAGAAGCCGTTGACGATCATCGACACGGCATCCTCGGCCGACAGGCCACGCTGCTGGCAATAGAAGATCTGGTCTTCCCCGATCTTCGAAGTGGAAGCCTCATGCTCCATGTGGGCCGTGCTGTTGGCGATCTCGATGTATGGGAACGTGTGTGCGCCGCACTTGTCGCCGATCAGCATGGAGTCGCACTGCGTGTAGTTGCGGGCGTTCACTGCGCTCTTGGCGATCTTCACCAGGCCCCGGTAGGTGTTCTGTCCCTGTCCGGCGGAGATTCCTTTGGACACGATATTGCTGCGGGTGTTCTTGCCGATGTGGATCATCTTGGTACCGGTGTCCGCCTGCTGCTTCTTGCGGGTCAGCGCCACCGAATAAAACTCACCGATGGAGTTGTCCCCGATCAGCACGCAGCTCGGATACTTCCAGGTGATCGCGGACCCGGTTTCCACCTGGGTCCAGGAAATCCGGGAGTTCTCGCCCAAGCACTTGCCCCGCTTGGTCACGAAGTTGTAGATGCCGCCCCGCCCTTCGTCGTCACCCGGGTACCAGTTCTGGATCGTGGAGTACTTGATGGTGGCGTCCTTGAGGGCCACCAGCTCCACCACCGCTGCATGAAGCTGGTTCTCGTCCCGCATGGGAGCGGTGCAGCCTTCCAGGTAGCTCACGTAGGAGCCTTCGTCCGCCACAATCAGGGTTCGTTCGAACTGCCCCGTCTTCGCCGCGTTGATTCGGAAATAAGTGGACAGTTCCATCGGACATCGCACTCCCGGAGGGATGTAAACGAAGGAGCCGTCGCTGAAAACCGCCGAGTTGAGGGTGGCGAAGAAATTGTCGGAATAGGGCACCACCGAGCCCAGGTACTTCTGTACCAGTTCAGGGTGTTCACGGATGGCCTCGCTCATGGAACAGAAAATGATCCCCTGCTCGGCGAGTTTCTTCTGAAACGTGGTCGCCACGGAGACGCTGTCGAAGACCGCGTCCACCGCGACCCCCGCCAGCATCTCCTGTTCGTGCAAAGGGATCCCCAGTTTGCGATAGGTTTCCAGCAGCTCCGGAGGGACCTCGTCAAGGCTCTTGGGCCCCTCCTGATTCCGCTTCGGGGCCGAGTAGTACACAATCTGCTGGTAGTCGATGGGAGGGTAGTGGATAAAAGCCCAGTGGGGCTCCTCCATCGTCAGCCAATGCCGGTAGGCCTTCAGGCGCCACTCGGTCATCCACTGGGGCTCCTGCTTCTTCTGGGAAATCAGCCGGACGATGTCCTCGTTGAGTCCCGGCGGGATGGTCTCGGATTCGATCTCAGTAACGAAACCGTATTTATATTCCTCTTCTGCCAGACGCTGCAGATCCTGGGTATCCGACGCCAACATACACCTCCCTGTTCTAGACGGCTGAAACCATTCCGGCGGCCCGGTCCTCGCCCCTCGTCCTGACCACCCCGTCGACCGTGATCAGCGAGTCGGGCAACGGGTCGGCCATGTCGGCCAGCGTGATGGCATCCAGGACGTGTTTGACCGCGACGTTGATTCGTTCCCAATTCGTACGGACCGGACAAACGGCCACCTGGCGGCAGTCGCCGCGGTCATGGAGGCACTCGGTCATTGCGATCGGGCCCTCCACCGCCACCAGCACCTCGCTGACCGTGATCCGGTCCGGGGTGCGCGCCAGACTGTAGCCGCCGTTGGTACCCCGGTGGGAAACCAGCAACCCTTGCCGAGCCAACGCCTTCAGAATCTTGCTGACCATCGGCAGGGGCAGCCTCGTTCGGGCGGCCAGCTCCCGGGCGCTCAGGTTCGGACTCTGCTGAGGCTCACGCAGAAACGCGGTCATCAGGACCAAGCCGTAGTCCGCCTGTTTACTCATCCGGATCATGGTAAGCATCAAATATAGTACTAAAACGGTCCCATATCAAGTTCGGGGGTCGGGAGACAGGAAGGAGACAGGAAACAGAACACAGGAGAGAACCACGTCTGTGGGCCTGCGGACTCCTGGCACTGACTCTCTTCGCGAGCCCCGACTCCGTCCCCTGCCTCCGGCCCGCCCGGGATTCCGCCGCTCAGTCCGCACTGGAGCCGCAGGGCTCAATCAGTGTAGGCTCGAAGTGCCCGTTTCACGCCGATTCTCGGGAAGCAGCGGGCAAGGAGGCCGTCATGAGGTTGTGGTCCGCAGTGCTGGCGACCAGTTCGGCAGGGTTGTGTCTGGCGGCGGAAGCCGGGTCGCTTCCGCCCCCGGTGGAGCCGGTTCCGTTCCACCAGGTGGAGTTGGCGGACGGCTTCTGGCTGCCGCGCCTCCGCCTCAACCATCAGCACACCATCCCTTTTGCTTTCCGCCAGAGCGAAGAGACCGGACGGATCCGAAACTTCGAGGTTGCGGGCCGCCTGGTGGAGGGGACCTTCAACACCATCTACCCCTTCGACGACTCCGATGTATACAAGATCATCGAAGGAGCCTCCTATTCCCTCCAGATCTTCCCGGATCCCAAGCTCGACGCTTACCTGGACGAGGTCATCGCGAAGATCGCCGCCGCCCAGGAACCGGACGGATACCTCTACACCAACCGGACCATTCTGGGATCGCGCGCCCACGAATGGGCCGGCACCCGTCGCTGGGAATTAGTCCAGCAACTGAGTCACGAGCTGTACAACCTGGGACACCTGTTCGAGGCGGCTGCAGCACACCACCAAGCCACCGGCAAGCAGTCGCTGCTGCAGGTCGCCCTCAAGGCGGCGGAGCTCCTGCTGCGTGATTTCGGATGGGGTAAGGAAGAGAAATACCCGGGCCACCAGGAAGTGGAACTGGGCCTGGTGAAGCTGTACCGCCTGACGGGACGACGTGAGCTTCTGGATCTGGCGCGGTTTTTCCTCGATGTCCGGGGTCCGGGCGGCGACCCCTACAATCAGGCTCATCAGAAGGTCTGGGAGCAGAGCGAAGCGGTAGGTCACGCCGTCCGGGCCAACTATATGTATTCTGCAATGGCCGACGTGGCAGCCCTCACCGGTGACGCCCGCTATCTGAAGGCCGCTGATCGCATCTGGGAAGACGTTGTGGCCCGCAAGCTGTACATCACCGGAGGAGTCGGTTCGACAGCGAGTGGTGAAGCGTACGGGGCCGCCTATCAGCTTCCAAACCTCACCGCTTATTGTGAGACCTGCGCCTCTATCGCCAACGTCATGTGGAATCACCGCATGTTCCTGCTCCACGGGGATGCCCGATACCTGGATGTAGCCGAGCGCACCCTGTACAACGCCCTCCTCTCCGGGCTCGGCCTCGCCGGCGATCGTTTCTTCTACCCTAATCCGCTGGAGTCGGACGGCAGCCACGAACGCAGCCCGTGGTTCGGTTGCGCCTGCTGCCCCTCCAACCTCACGCGGTTCCTGCCTTCTCTGCCGGGGTACCTTTACGGGCGGCGGGGCAACCGTCTGTATGTGAACCTCTACGTCGGGAGTCGTGCCCGTCTCCAGCTCGACGGATCCCCCCTGCAAGTCACCCAAACGACCGGGTATCCGTGGAACGGAGAGGTCCGGTTGCGGATGGACCCGCCCGAACCGCGTCAGTTTGAAATCGCCTTGCGCCTTCCCGGCTGGTCTCGGGGGGAAGCGGTCCCGAGCGACCTGTACCGATTTGCCGGGAACTCGGCGGATCACCCGCGAGTCCTGGTCAACGGAGCTGAAGAAACGTGGCGGGAGGAGAATGGGTTCGCTGTGTTGGCGCGCCGCTGGCAGCCGGGAGACGAAATCCGGCTGCTGCTGCCCATGGACATTCATCTGGTACGGGCGCACCCGGCGGTCGAAGCGGACCGGGACTTGCTGGCCCTGCAGCGGGGCCCCCTGGTCTATTGCGCCGAGTGGGCCGACAACCCCGGCCGGTCGCTTGGCGAGCTTGCCGTGGGCAAATCGTCGCGTTTGGGATATCGGTTCGACCCGACGCTGCTCGGCGGAGTCGGCGTCATCGCGGTGGCCGGCGGTTCCGGAGACCGGCGGGCGGATCCGGAGTGGACGGCGATCCCCTATTACGCTTGGGCCAATCGGGGGAAAGGCGAGATGCGGGTCTGGATTCGAGACGCCGGCGGCCAATCCCCTTGAACCAGAATCACCGGAAGTGCCGTCCAGCCAACCTCCGGCTCGATTGCGGGACGACGGCTGCATGGAATCGTCCCACCTAGGGGATTCAGTCGTTGTGGGCGGCCGCCGCCCACAGGGAATCGGACTGATCCGGAACCAGCCTGCGGGTGGCCGGCAGGATGATGGAGTTTTCCTTCCACACGTGCCGTCTGTAGTGCCAAACGATGTCCGACAGGCGTCCCGCCAACAGAATGAAGTCCCTGGGGACGGGGGAGACGCCACCGCTCATCGCGCTCAGTTGTTCGCGGGCCAGGCGGATCAGCTCCTGCCCCCGCTGGTGGTCGTCGGAGATCTGCTCCAGCGCTGCCGCCGGCGGCAGTTCACGGTCGAGCTGGCTTTCCAGCACCGGCAGCAGGATCCTTTCCTCTTCCCGTTCGTGCTGGGCCTCCTCGCCGGCCAGAAAGTCCAGAATCTGGATGATGGCGGTTTCCTGGCTGATGAATACGGTCTGTGGTTCGGCGGTCTGGGAGATCTCCTGCACGACGGCCTCCAACGCGTCGAGGGAGGCCAGCAGGTACTTGTGATGCTTGGCAAACCTTTGGGTAATCAAATTCGTCAGCATGGCGACAAACCCCTCTCCGGTCTCGGTCCGCTGGGGTCAGACTCAAACCTGGTGATGCTGGCTTTGGGGCTCAGATGTGCAATTCCCGTGCCGTGTCGCCGCCGCGGGAGACGCCGCCGACATCAGCGGCAGGATCCGGCATGCTCCCGCCGACGGGAAACCATCTTTGCGATGGCGCAAGGAGGTGGGGGGTGGAGCAGGAGACCCAACTCCGCTGCCGTCGAAACCAAAAAGTGGGGCATGTTACCCAGACGGTTCCAGCCGGTCGGTCGCAGGAACTCGTGGCACCAGCCGTTCACTGGCGCTTCCGGCTGCCCATGTAATAACCCAGGGCGAAGAGAGCGATGCAGCCAATGACATGGATGTAGATGAGGGCGCTGGTGGACACGGCTAAACTCCGGGGAAGGAAGAATTCAGGCGGTTCCGCCTTCAGTCTGGGCTTCGAGTTCGGGACGCCGCCGCGGTCCGCGACGGGCTCTCAGACTGTGCCGCAGCTCAAGACGGTCTTTCGAACCTGAGAACGCAAGCAAGGCCTCCAGCACCGTCATCAGAGAGTTCAGGATTTCCTTGTCGCCGGTGTGAATCAGATAGTCGCACAGCCTCAACAGCTCGAGCTGCTGAGGAGTATAACCCTCCCACTTGGTATCGGGACGGCGTCCCCGACCGACCAAGAGCTGATCCAGCACACAGCGCCCTGAGGTGCTCACCGGACAGCGGTCTCCTGACTCCAGCGCCGAGTCCTGGCCGAAAAATGCCGTGACGTTGACACCCAACGCTTTGGCAATTTTGGTCAAGGTCGGTATGGTCGGTGTGATCCGGCCGTTCTCCAGACGGGAGAGGTAAGACACCGCCAGACCGGTATCCTCGGAAATCTCGCGCTGGGTCCGATTGGACTCCAACCTAAGCCGCAGGATTCTCTTTCCGACACTCATCAAGTGACCTCGCAAACTGGCAACGATTCAGCTTCAAGTGTATAGCACATTGTAATTATTTACAAACGAGAAAATAGGGGAAAGAACCAGCGGCACACAGCCGCCTGATTCGCCAACCGCCTGCCAAGCCCCGTACAATGGAGCCGATGCAGCCGCCGCGACTGAATCCCTGCGAACTCGAGATCGACCTGTTCTGCCGCGGGCTCCGCATTGACGCCTCCGCGGCCGGCAGCGTCCGCCTCGCGCGACGGACCAGGGCCGGCCTCGGCAGCGGCCTCGAACTCATCCTGCCGGGGCCCGCGAAAGACATCTGGGTCAACGTCCCGGTGGTGGAATCCTTCGCGCAGCGCTCCCCCTATCTCCTCGTCCAGTCCGCGGGCGCGGCCTTGGCGCTACGCGACGAACGGAGCGGAACGCTGTATCCGGTGCGGCTCAATCCCGAGCCGGAATGGTATGGCTGGCAGACCAGCTCCGGCCGTCCCATGGTGAAGGTGGGAGTACTGCAAGGAACCTATCTCGGAATCTACATCGGTCCGGTCTGCCGATATTGGAAGGCGGAGTCGCGGGAGAACTGCCGGTTCTGCACCACGGGATTGAACGAGGAGACTGACGAGAGCTGGCGCAAGTCGGTGGCCGACGTGGTCGAGACCTGTATCACCGCCCGCCGTGAGTCAGGGATCACGTTCGTCCACTTCAACAGCGGCTATCAGGAAGGCCGGGACCTCCAGCTCGCCTATCCGTTCGTCAAGGCCGTGAAGGAGAAAACCGGTTTGCTGGTCGGTCTCCAGCTTGCACCGGTCAAGGATCTTTCCCAATACGACCGGATGATCGAGGCCGGCGTCGATCATTTTTCCTTCTGTTTCGAGTTCATGGGTACGGAAGCGTTCACCAGATTTTGCCCCGGGAAAGCCCGGACGCTGGGGCAGGAAGCGTTTTTCCAGGCCATGGAGTACACCGCTTCGCGGCTGGGGAAGGGCCGGGTCAGCGGAGAGATCATCGCCGGCGTGGAGCCGCTGGAAGAGACGTTCCGTGCCATCGACCGCATCACTGAGTGTGGAGCATTCCCCACCATCTGCGTCTTCCGGCCCCTGCAAGGCAGTGACATGGCCGACTGGGCTCCTCCCGAGTTTGAGCAGATGCGGGAGGTTTTCAAATACATGATTGACCGCCTGATCGCCCGGCGGATACCCATCGGGATCGCGCCCAACATCGAAGTCAGTCTGGTCGTCCAGCCCACCGACGCCCTTTACCTGGCCGATCCCGGCATCCCTCTTCTCCGGTACCGGCTTTACAACGGCCTGCTCTCGGCTGCCGCCCGCACCGTCTTCCACCATCGGCTGCGGAAGGCTGACCGGAGAATGGTATCCTGATCAGAGTTGAAGCCTGCCGGGAGTGCCCGCCGGGTCGCTGGAGTGAGCACCATGTCACATGCCGCAATGCCTTCTCTCTCCGCGGTCGATTTCAACCGGACCCCTTTCGTCGCCATTTGGGAGACCACGCGTGCCTGCGATCTTGCGTGCCGGCACTGCCGTGCAGAGGCGATCTCCGAACCCCTGCCGGGGGAGCTTTCCACTGAGGAAGGCCGCGAACTGCTGCAGGAGCTGGCGGACATGGGGACTCCCATCACCATCCTGTCCGGCGGTGATCCCGCCAAGCGGAGCGACTTGTGCGAACTGGTCTCCTTCGGAGCCTCCCTGGGAATGCGCATGGCCACCATCCCCGCGGCAACTCCGCTGCTGACCCGACAACTGGTGGCCCGTCTCAAGGAAGCCGGGCTGGCTCAGATGGCGCTCAGCCTGGACGGCCCGTCGGCTGAGATCCATGACGCTTTTCGGGGCGTGCCCGGTGCCTTCGCCCGCACCCTCGAGGGTGCCCGCTTCGCCCGCGAGGTGGGCCTGCCGCTTCAGATCAACACCGTGTTCAGCAGTTTCAACCTCCAACATTTCGGGGCCATGGCCCGCCTGGTGGGAGAACTGGGCGCGGTCTTCTGGGAGGTGTTTTTCCTGGTGCCGACAGGCCGCGGTCGGGACTTGGGCCAGATGGACGCCGCCCAGTTCGAAGCACTGTTCGAACAGCTTGCCGCGTACTCCCACCAAGTGGATTTCATCGTCAAGATTACCGAGGCCCCCCACTATCGTCGCTATCTGATCCAGGAGCACTCCCGCCGCGGCACAACAGGACAACACCATGGCGCACGACCCGGACCCGGAAACGGGGAGAAGGGAGGGTTGCCGTGGCACATGCGCCGGGATTTCGGTCCCGGCGGCAGCATCGGCCTGGCGCCCAAGGGGGTCAACGCCGGCAACGGGCACGTCTTTGTCAGCTATTGCGGGGACATCTACCCCAGCGGCTTCCTGCCTCTGCCCTGCGGAAACATCCGGCGGGCGTCACTGGCGGAAACCTATCGAACCCACCCCGTGTTTCTGGAGCTGCGCGACTTGGACCGGCTCAAAGGCAAGTGCGGGGTCTGTGAGTTCCGCCACATCTGTGCGGGTTCGCGAGCCCGCGCTTACGCGATGACCGGCGACTACCTGGCCGAGGAACCCTTTTGCGCCTACGAGCCGTACCCTATGCGCCGGACTCGTCCGGCGGCGGCCGTCTGAACCTCCTTCCCGGGTTCGAGCATGCGCAGCACTTTTTCCGCCGCATCACGGCCGGTCTGGATACAGTCCGGAACACCGACTCCCCCCACGTAGGAACCGGCCAGCACCACTGCAGGATGGTCACGAAGCGCCTCAACGGCTGACTGGACCCGGCGGGCATGTCCCAGAACGAGCTGGGGGATGGCTCGCTGGACCTGGTAGACCCGGCTGAACACCGGCCTGCACCTGATTTTCATCAGCTCGACGACATCCTGATGGCAAAGGGCGGCGGCCTCCTCGTCCGGCAGTCCGCCGCCTGCCCCGTTATGGTGAACGGCACATCGCAACAGCACTCGTTCTTCCGGCGCCCGATGATGGAACTTGCGGTTGACCCAGGTGCAGGCATCCGTGAAGTACGGCTCGTTGCCGGGGACGATGAAACCGAAACCATCCATGGGGTGGTCGAACTCCGACCTCCGGTATGCCAGGTACACCAGGGTACTGGAGCCGTAAGGGATCTCCCGCAGGGCCGATGAGGCCGCCGGAAAATCCGGGTCGAGGACGGCGGCGGCCGCCGGAGCCGGTACCGCCAGTACAACGAAATCCACCGCCTCCTGACCGCCTTCCCAGCTCAGACGGTACCCGCGGTCGTGAAGCTGGAGACGAAGCCTCTGGACCCCCGTCCTGACCCGGGTGGCACCGAGCCGTTCGGCCAGGCGCTCGATCAGTTGGGACATCCCTCCTTGCAAGGTATAGAGGACGGAGATCTTCCGCGTCATCCGGGCGAATCGCCGCAGGCCCCGCCAGAGACTTCCGGCGCGCTGTTCCGCCCGATACAGTTCAGGCAGGGCGCTCGGCGCACTCAGACGTTCAAAGTCTCCGCCATAGATGGCAGTGATCAGGGGTTCGACCAGTTGGCGGGTGAATTCACCGCCCAGCCGGCGTTCGAAAAACTGACGGACACTCAGCTCGCCCTGGGTGCGCGGCACCAGCGGCTCACAAGACGCCCGCAGCTTCCCCCGCCAGCTCAAGGGTGCTGATCTCCAGAAGGCGACGGGATCAACGGGCGCCAGGAACATCATGCCGTCGGGCAAGGCGGTCAACCGGCCCTGCCGCGCAATCCAGGTCCGGCGCAGACTGTCGTTGGACCCCAGCAACTGGTCCTTCAGGCCCAAGTCCTCCACCAGTCGAAGCGCCGCCCGCTTGTAAGACGCCCAACCTTCCGGGCCGGCCTCCAGCAGCAAGCCATCTGCCCGCTCAGTCCGGATGACGCCGCCCAAGCGCTCCTCCTGCTCGAACAGCGTACAGACCAGGGGAATCCCGGCGGCTCCGGCCAGGCGGTTGAGATAAAAGGCAGCGGTCAGCCCACTGATGCCGCCTCCGACCACGGCGACCCGCACCGGTTGCTCCACGGCAGCCATTGTAGCGAATTCACGCTGTGGCGAGCCCGCATCGTCTTTTGACCCACTCCCCCAGCCGCCTGTGTCTATTCGCCCGACCCTGCGACCGATTCTGGTTGCGTATTGGTGGCGCCGGTTCTATCCTCAAGCTTGGCCGTGGGCGCTGCTTGGAAGTCGGAGGAATGTCCGTCAGGCACCGGACGGGCATTCAAGTTGCTTGAAAGAAACTGTTGAGTGTTGACTCCGGGTGGACGGCCTTCCACGGGGAGGAAAGGCGACAGCCGCTCGAGAAGGGGGGATTCGATGAGAAACCACAAGTTCTTGCGGAAGGCGAGCCTGACGGTTCTGCTTCTGGTAGGCCTGGTTGGGCTTTCCGCGGCGGTGAAAAAGGCGAACCGCTACTCACCGTTCGACAAAGAGTTCTACCTCAGCGACGCCCAGATCGCTTTCGTGCGGCCGGGGTTGAACGTCACCATCTCAGACTACTCGATCGCCGACGACGGCACCGTCAAGGTCCGTTTCCAGGTCACCGATGACGGCGGCCTGCCGCTGGACCTGGACGGCGTGTACACTCCAGGGGCGATCCGCATCAACTTCCTGATCGCGTCGATCCCGGCGGACAAGACGCACTACGTGGCCTACAGCACTCGTGCCGTGACCAGCCCGATCACAAACCAGACTGCCGTTCAGCCCACTGCGGACTCGGGCGGCAAGATCACGCAGATTGAGATCGGCACCTACGAGTACACGTTCGGGCGCAAGCTTCCGGCTGGATACGACCGCTCGGCCACTCATTCCATCGGCTTCTATGCTGAGCGGAATCTTGCTGACTGGGATTTGGGAGCCCCAATGGATGACGGTGTCGTAACGTTCGTTCCGGACGGCTCTCCGGTGGACAAGATCCGCGAGATGACCACCGATGATGCCTGCTCGCAGTGCCACGGCTTTCTGCGGGTCCACGGCCGTCGCCACAGTTACCAGCTGTGCATCCTGTGCCACTACCCCGGGGTGGTGGATCCGGACACCGGCAACACGGTCGACATGCCGGTGATGACCCACAAGATCCACATGGGATTGAACCTTCCCAGCGTCAAGGCCGGCACCCCTTACCAGATCATCGGCTTCGGGCAGTCGGTCCACGATTACTCGCACGTTGGGTTCCCTCAGGACTTGCGTTACTGTGATACCTGCCACGTTGCCGAGGCCGCGCAGGCTGAAGCCTGGTACCTCAACCCCAATCGTGCGGCCTGTGGTTCCTGCCACGACGACGTCAACCTGGACACCGGCGAGAACCATCCCGGCGGCCCCACGCTGTCGGACGAGTTCTGCGCGAGCTGTCATTTCCCGCAGGGCGAACTGGAGTTTGACGCTTCGGTCATCGGCGCCCATACGCGGGAATGGGAATCCAGTGAGCTGGAGGGTTTGAACCTCGAGATCCTGGGCGTGTCCAATGCCGGACCCGGGCAGAAGCCCACGGTCTGGTTCAAAATGACAGACAATGCCGGCCAGCCGATCAGCCCGGCGAGCCTGAACTTCTTCAATGTCGTCATCGCCGGACCGACCACTGACTACACCCTCACCCGGAGCGAGCCTGCCCGCGCGGACTCCGTCCCTGCGGGCAACCCCGGCGAGTATACCTACACCCTCAAGAATGCCCTGCCTGAGGACGCGGAAGGCACTTTCGCGGTGGGCCTCGAAGCTTACCGCAACGTCACCCTGCTGGCCGGGACCACCAAGCAGCGGACGGTGCGGGAGACCGCCGAGAATCCCGTCTACTACTTCTCGGTGACCGACACCGCCGGGCCGGCCGAGGACGGCGCAGTGCCCCGAAGGGTTGTGGTGAGCGACGAAAAATGCGAAGCCTGTCACCGCAACCTCAGGCTCCACGGGACCATCCGGCACGACGCCACCGCCTACTGCCAGGTCTGCCATACGCCGGTAGCGGACGACTCGCCCTACCGTCCGGCGGACCAGTTCCCGGCCCAGAGCATCGACTTCAAGATGCTGATCCACCGGATTCACACCGGCGAAGAGCTGACCCGGGAATACACGCAGATCGGCTTCGGCGGGCGTCCGGTGAACTACAATCACGTCCTGTATCCGAACAATCTGGCGGATTGCCGCGCCTGCCACGTGGGAACCACGTACACGGTTCCCTCGCCGGGTGTGGTGCCGACCATTGCGCTGCGCGAGTTCTTCAGCCCGATTCGCCCGAACGCCGCAGCCTGTCTCGGATGCCACGACAGCATCGACGCCGCGGCCCACGCATACGTCAACACCGCGCCCTTCGGTGAAAGCTGCGCAGCCTGCCACGCCGAGGGCCGGGACTTCGCAGTCACCCGGGCCCATGCCCAGTAGGCTGTGGACCTGCTGAGCCGCGTGTGAGATAGAGAGACCAGGGGGAGAGAGGGCGCTCTTCCCCTGGTTTTTTTGTTTTCTGGAAGCAGGGTGTCCGTATGTTAGTCCCAGCCACCGCTTTGCTTGTGATTGCAGGCATCCTGGCCGCAAGCCAGGAAACCCCGGAACGGGCGGGTCGAGACATGTGTCTGACCTGCCATGAGGTTTCCAAGTCGTTTCTGGGCAGCCTCCATGGCGCCCAGGAATGCGAAGACTGTCACGGACCTGGCGCCGCCCACGTCGAGGCCGGCGGAGACCCGGAGCTGATCCGCGGCGGGAAATGGACCGGCTGGACCGAAGCCTGCCAAGCCTGCCACTCGGTCGGTGAACGGGGGCTCGCCGCTTTCGAACAGTCCGCCCACGGCCGCAACCACATCGACTGCGTCGAATGCCATTCGGTGCATCCCGCCCAAGGCGGCTTCAAGCTGTTGCGGTCCCAACCGGTTGCGCTTTGTGTCTCCTGCCATGCCGCCGCGGAGGCTGACTTCCGCAAGCCCTTCCACCACCCTGTCCTGGAGGGGGCGGTAAGCTGTATTGACTGCCACAGTCCTCACAATGACGCCGCTGCGGCCCATCGGCGCCAGCAGTTCACTCCGGAGTTTGGATGCACGTCCTGCCACGCGGACAAGAAAGGTCCATTCGTCTTCGACCACCCCCCCGTCGCTGCCGGAGAATGCCAGGTCTGCCATACCCCTCACGGAGGCTTCAACTCCAAGCTGCTGATCCGTTCCCAGGTCCATCAGCTCTGCCTGGAATGCCACAGCCTGTCCCCGGGCGTGGCCACCAGCCAGCCGCCGTCGATCCACGACCTGCGCAGCCCGCGGTGGCGGAGCTGTACCACCTGCCATCGGGAAATCCATGGGTCCAACAGCCGTCCGGACTTCATCCGATAGAGGAGCCGCCTATGCGTAGCCTTGATTTCAAACCGTTGTTCCCCGCCTTGGTGGCTGGTCTGGCAGCAAGCTGGCTGGCCGCACAGGATGACCGCGAGCACGAATACCGCCTGAATCTGGACGTGGGATACCGGTGGGAAGCCATGTTCCGCGGCAGCCGGGACCTTTATCGGACACAGCTTGATCTCGGAGAAGGGCCCAAGCTTTTTGCCGCCGAACTCTACTTCGCTCCCGCCTCAGGCGCGAATCAGCTCCTGGACCGGCTCCAGATCAATCTCGACAGCTGGGGTGGAGAACCCTACAACGTCGCCCGCGTGCGCGCCGCCAAGAACGGAGTTTACGAGCTCGATTTCAACTACCAGAACATCCATTACTTCAGCTCAATCCCCAGCTTCGCCAATCCCTTGCTCGGCGCCGGGAGCCTGTCGTCCCAACACCGGGAAGACACCTCCCTGAGAACCTCGACCCTTTCCCTTCGCCTGCGTCCGGGACGGGCTTTTCAGCCGTTCATCGGCTATCAGCGGACGACCCGGGGGGGACCGGTGTTGACCACGTTTTGGGGAGACAACGACGAGTTCCTGCTGGCCAAGGACCTTGACTTCAGCTCCGACGACCTGCGCGGCGGCGTCGTAGTCGACCTGAACCGTCTCTCATTCCGGATTGAACAGGGTGCCCGTTGGTATCGGGACCTTTCCGGCTTCCTCGCCGAGGACCCCCAGACCGGAAACTCCAACCGGCCGTATCTGGGCCGCCAGTTGTTTCTCGATGAGTTCACCGGCGGACAGGATGTGAAGTCCCGAGCGATCCCGTATTCCACCGCGGCGGTTACCGCACGACCGCTGGACACCGTGACCCTGCAGGGCCGGTTCTCGTACTCGATGGCGGACTTCCGGACCACCTACCACGAGAGCTTGGCCGGCAACTTTTTCTCCTTCCCCGAGTTGCGTGCTTTCTACTCAGGGCTGGAGAACCGCACCTCGGGTACCGTCAAGCAACCCAACCTTTATCTCGATCTGTCCGCCCAGTGGCAGGCGACAAGCTGGCTCCGCCTGGTCGAGCGTTTTCGGTCCCACCGGCACCACGTTTCCGGGTACCGGCTGGCGAGGCTCTCTTATTTCAATGTGGACCGGCCCCTGGCCACCCGGCTGGTGCCCCGTATCGATCAGGAGAGCCTGCTGGATTCGTTCCTCGGCATGAATGTCGACACCGAACAATTTGAAGTTCAGGTGACTCCGTACCGGGGGCTCCTGCTGCGTGGCGGTTTCCGCTTGGAACGCCGGGAGCTGGAGCTGGAGGATATCTACAAGCAGGAGACGGATGTCCTGGTCGTCGGCGGATCGTACCGGTTCTCCGCCCGCAATCATTTCGGCGTAGAGTACGAGCGGGGACGCAGCGACCGGCCGATCTTCCGCACCGACCGCAATGATTTCGACCGGGTCCGCCTGCATGGCAGGCTGTCTCCCTTCGAGAAACTGGAGCTTTCCGGCAACGTCACCCTGGCCGACCAGGAAAGCGACTTGGTGAGCTTCTCCGCGGACAGCCGCCTGTACTCGGCGCAGTTCACCTATCGTCCCCTGGATCGGCTGACGGTCACCGGCCAATGGGAACGGACCCGGCTCAATACGTCGATTCCTTATCTCATCCCCCAGACCTTTACCTGGAGCGATTTCTTCTTCCGGGAGTTCGCCAACTACGGAAACCTCCTGGTCGACCTCCGGCTGGTGCGCAATTCCAGGCTGACTCTGGGATACGCCGTCTGGGGCAATTCCGGAGACTTCCCGGTCAATTACCACCAACCCGTGGCGCGGTTTGAGATGCCCGTCGGCGAACGCGTCGTCGCGTATGCGCAGTGGAACTATTACGACTACAACGAGAAGCTGAACCTCTACCCGCAGGACTACCGGGCTCACCTGGCGACGATGGGGCTCCGCTTCTCCATGGGTAAGTAGAGGCTGACACGGTAAAGACCAGCAGAATCCCAGCGCCCCTGGAGGAACACCGGTCGGACCCAGGCGAACCCGGGCGGTGCTAGCGAGCCAGGAGTCTTCGGATCGCCTCCTCCAGGTCCCGGAATCCGTAGTGGATTTCCGGCGGCACCGAACCGTAGTCGTTTCCCCGGAACGGCTCGACCAACACCGTTCCGTCCGGAGCCAGCAGCCAAATCGTCGGAACCCCATAGCGACGCGTATCCGAGCAAGCCTTGAAGCGGCCTTCCCAAGCATGGGAGGGACGACCCTCGGCCTTCATCACCTCCGGGTCGTAAAGCAGCCGGAATGCCGGGTCGTAGTACACCCGGTCGAAGGGAATCAATCCGGACTCCTGGTGGCGGCGGGTCGCCCGGACGAAGGCCCGAGCGGCCGTTTGAAAAGCTTTTGATCCTTCGGGCCGGGTCAGGAACACCGATTTCGGGTAACCGTAGCGCCCGGGAGCCAATACCGGAGGCACCGCCACCGCCACGAAACTGACAGGTTCCCCGGCAAACCTCCCCACCAGCGCCCGCTGCACCGCCAGGTCGTCAAAACTGTCCTGGCACCAGAGGGGCCCCCGAAATGGGCCATCGTCCGGAATCCTGGCAGCACCCCCGCCAAACACGACGAGCACCACCACCCTCGGACTGCTGTCCCTCACCAGATCCAGCAGTGCCTGCGGCCGCAGTTCGTCGTCGTAGACATAGGTGGCGGCGTCGATCCGCTGACCCGGCTGGTAACAGGTCGCGGAAGGGTTTGCCCGCAGGCCGCCACCGGCGGCGGCCGCACTCAGCCCCGCCAAAGTCGGCAGCAGAGTCAGCGCCATCCGGCAAGACGACCTCATACCGGCGGCATCTCCATCTTCATCAGCACCATCCCAGTCAGGAGCTTGGGGTAGAAGTCGGTGGATTTCTGAGGCATCTTGAGTCCGCACTCCGACACCTCCTTGACCTGCTCAAGGCTCGTCGGGCGGAGCAGGAAACCCAGTTGGACCTCGCCGGTGCGAATCCGCTCCAGCAGTTCCCGGCGTTCCCGGTAGTAGCTCACGTAGGTTTCACCGGCGATAGCCTGTTGGTCCAGACCCAGCACCGGGCCGAGAATCCCTTCATGCAGGATCGTCACGTCGAGGGTTCGTAAGGGTCCGCTCACCTCAGGCATGAAACGGGGATCCTCCAACCGTCCGTGGCGCAGTTTGAGCAACCGTGCGGCCACCGTCCCCTGCTCCGGGTAGAGCATGCCGAACGCGTGCCCACCGACGGACATCC
>FWPV01003952.1_pt1 | contig 17060 bp, 8 predicted proteins | sample 2228371 | NCBI WGS metagenome assembly FWPV01 (sample SAMEA103939776, study PRJEB20133) | metagenome | reverse complement strand
CCTCTTTTGTCAACTTCTTTCGGTCGGCGTCGGACTCCTGATGAGCGGCTGCATCTCGATGAGCCTTGAGACCACGGTCGACGGACGCGGCGGGGCCATCAGGATCTATCAGGTGGAGGTCGATCCACCGCCTAAAGGGGAAAAAGCAGATCAGGGACTCTCGGAGTGGCCCGACCTGGGCCTGGAGGGCCTGGCCGGAGTCGAGTTGTTGGACACCGCCTCTTATATCCGCCAGGATGGGGGAAGGGTCTATCGCTTTCGCTATCGCGCCCCGAGGGTGACGAATTTCTCCCATGAGGGTGACTCCATCGCTTTGGATATAGAGAGGCGGGGGCTCTGGAGATATTATCGCTATCGAGAATATTATCTTTTTACTTCGGGGCCTCCGGACAGCCAAGCCATGGCGGTCTTCTCTCGAAACCGGTTCCGGCACCAATTGCGTCTGCCGGGGCGGATAGTAAAGAGCAACAGCGACAGCCTGGTGGCGGGACGGGCCGTCTGGAACCGGGCGCTGTTCGGCCTGTCCGGGCCCTTGGTGATGGAGGCCGAGTCCCGGGCATTAGATCCCTTCTGGCCGATGGCCGCGGGAGTGGCTTTAGCCATGATTTTTCTGATGTTGCTGTTGAAAAAAAATCACGCCGGAAGAGCGGCCTGCCTTATGGCCGCCGGACTGCTCACAATTACGGCCTCGGTTTGGGGCATCGGGCGAAAACCAGCCGAAGGTTTTATACCGGTGGAAGCCAGCCAGGGCAGCATTCGTTTTTCCATCCAGACTGCCCAGTTTCGGGGGATTCCGGGCCGGACCCAGGTGGAGATCTCCTACACCTTGTCCATGGACAACCTGCAGTTCATCAAAGCCGACAGCGGCTTCAGGGCCGACTATGCCGTCTCGGCCATCGCCTTCGACCAACGGGGACGGCAGGCCGGGGGAGACCGGTGGGAGCGTCGGCTGTGGGTGGCGGACTATTCGAAGTTGGGGCGGGAGGACAGGGTCAATGCCGACACCCTGAAACTATACCTGCCTCCTGGAAGATACCGGCTGAGGATAGTCTGCTCTGACCTGAATTCCGAGAAACAGGGGACCATCGAGAGAAGGCTCGAGGTGGGCGATCTTTTCGCCGGAGGGCCGACGGTGGGCGGCCTGCGGTTCGAGCGCAAGATAGAGGAGGGCCGAGTCCCCTGGGCTCAGCGTCTCTACGGCGGTGATCTGGGCCCGATCGCCTTCTACCTCAGGGCCTATATACCAGAGGCCGGCCGTTGGATCATGGAGAAACGTCTGGTGGGCCAGGGAAGACGGCCCTTCGAGAAGGCCCAACAGGAGACCCTGTCTCTGGAGGGCGAGGCCGACATCCGGAGCCTCTTGTCGGTGGACAGTGTGCCCGACGGGGAGTACCGCTTCGAGGTGGCGCTCTCGGAAGGGGATAAGCCTTCGGGCGGCCGTTTCCTTTTTACGGAATCGGTGAACATCAGGTCGGCCGGGAGCCAGAGCCGCTCCAGTTTCGAATCATCGCTCGAACTTCTGCAGTACATTGCCACCCGGAAGGAGATGGGGGAGATAAGGAAGGCCGGGCCGGAGCAGAGGGACAGCGCCATCGAGGCCTTCTGGAGGGGAAGGGACCCTACCCCGAACACTATCCGTAACGAGGCCCGGGAGGAGTTCTACCAACGGGTGGAGGAGGCCGACCGGCGGTACTCCAGTGGCCACCGGCCGGGCTGGGCCACCGATAGGGGGCGGATCTTCATAAAATACGGACCGCCCGACGAGGTGGAGCGCCATCCCTTCGAGCCCAACTATCATGCCTACGAGATATGGTACTATTATCAATCGGGCCTCAAGTTTCTGTTTATGGATGTCCACGGCTTCGGAGAATATCGATTGATGAACCCAAAAGCAGAGGATAGATGAAGCCGACAGTTGTTCTAATATCTCTGGCCGCGGTGCTTATTTTGGGGGATCCGGCCGCCGCCTGGCCTATCAAATCCGAAGAGGGTTTGTCCTTCTGGGCCGACGGCGTCGCTTTCCCCAGCCGCGGCGGCCTGACCTGGCAGGATATCTACTGGTCGCTCTCGCCTTTGGATCTGGACGGCCGTGACAGTATGGGACAGAGGTGGGCCTGTTTTCAGACCAAGATCGTTCTGACCGACAGCCAGGGTCGGCGGGTGGTGGACCAGGAGTGGCGGACCACGGCCCCTATGCCCGAGAGGGAGAGGGCGGTCCAGAGGTCCATGGAGTTTCTGGATCAGCTCTCGGTGGCCGATCTCTCGCCCGGGGCCTATCGATTGGACTTCACCATTACTGACCTCTGCTCGGGGAGGAGAGGGCGCATAGCCAGCGAAATAGCGGTTCCGGCTTTTGCCGGGGATCGGCCGGCCGTCAGCCAGATACAGTTATGCTCGGAGATCGCCGTCGACAGCCTTCCCTCTCGTTTCCGTAAGGGAGGGCTGCGCCTTCGGCCCAACCCTTCGCGGCGTTTCGGCGAGGCCACCAATCAGAGCCTCTACTATTACTTCGAGGTCTACGATCCCCTGGCCCAGGTGCGGACCGTCGATATCGCCTATAGCTCGGCCCGGGATCCCCAACTGAAGATCATCCGTCGCGACAGCATTCGGGAAAAAACCCCGACCATGGTCAAGTACGGCGGCCTCTCCTTGGAGGACATGGAGGAGGGATACTACCGTATCTGGGCGCAGGCCCGGGACAGCCAGGGCCGGATACTGTCCACGGCTCAGGCCAATTTTTTGGTGGAGCCCCAAAACCTCCAGGTGCTGCCCGAACAGAGAAAGATACTCCAGGAGCTGGCCGATCTGGAGAAGGAGGGCGGGGAGTATTTCGACAAGATAGAACTGATCGCCAGCCAGGCGGAGCTGGCGGCCTATGCCAAGCTCAGCGCCGCCGGCAGGAGGGAATTCCTGAGGCAGTTCTGGAAGAGGCGCGATCCCGATCCGGCCACGCCGAAGAACGAAGCCCTGCAGGAGCATGTCAGACGCTACCGGCAGGCCGACGTCGATTACCGGGAGCATAACCGGCCCGGCAGCCAGAGCGATCGCGGCATGGCCTATATCCGCTATGGGCCGCCCGACGAGGTGGAGAAAAGGATTGTGGAGACCGGGACCAAGGACGTCCACATCTGGAAGTATTCCAGCGGCCAGGTGCTGATGTTTCACGACAAGACCGGGGTCGGCCGTTTCGAACTTGTCTACGACAAGCAGAACCCGGCGCGCTCCGACCCCAGATACCTTCGGCTGTTGCAGAGCGACAACGTAAACGAATAAACCCTACCGGCAGAATTTCATGGCTAGTTTGTCGATCGGCTCCCGCCGCCTGAACCTCGAGGATCTGGAACAGGCGGCCTGGGGCCATTTGCGGCTGGGCCTGTCCTCCGAGGCCAAGAGGCGGTTGGTCCGGGGGCGTCGTTTGGTGGAGCAGTTCATTAGAAAGGGCCAGACGGTTTACGGCATCACCACCGGGTTCGGACGTTTTGCCGAGGTGAGCATACCCTTGGACCAGATCGACCAGCTGCAGGTCAATTTGGTGCGCAGCCATGCCACCGGAGTAGGTCCCCTCTTCAGCCGGGAGCAGGTGAGGGCCGTTATGTTCCTCCAGGCGGCCAAATTGGCTTGGGGGGCTTCGGGCGTTCGCCCCCAGGTGGTCGAGATCCTGCTGGAGATGCTCAATCGTGATATAGTGCCTCTGGTGCCGCAGCAGGGCTCGGTGGGGGCTTCGGGAGATCTGGCGCCCATGGCCCATATCGCCTTGGTGGTCATCGGCCGAGGCCAGGCCAGCTACCAGGGACATACTCTGCCCGGCGGCGAAGCCTTGAGGAGGTCTGGGCTTAGGCCCCTGGCCCTGAAGGCCAAGGAGGGGCTGGCCCTGACCAACGGCACCGAGGTGATGACCGCGGTGGGCGCTCTAGCGTTGTTGGAGGCCGAGCGGCTGGCCAGATTGGCCGATGTGGCCGGCGCCATGTCTCTGGAGGCGCTGCGGGGCACGCCGGTGGCCTTCGACCCCAGGATACATCGTCTGCGGCCGCATCCCGGGCAACAACTGGTGGCGGCCAACCTGCGGCGGCTGTTGGCCAAAAGCCAGATCAGAGGATCGCACCGCCACTGCCCCAAGGTACAGGATGCCTACAGCCTGCGCTGTATGCCCCAGGTCCACGGCGCCAGCCGCGACGCCATGGCCTATGTCCGCCGGGTGCTGGAGATAGAGATCAACTCGGTGACCGACAACCCCCTGGTCTTAGCTGACCGTGAGCAGGTGCTCTCGGGCGGCAATTTCCATGGACAGCCGGTGGCCCTGGCCCTGGACCATCTGGGCCTGGCCCTGGCCGAGCTGGCCGATATCTCGGAGCGGCGGATAGCCCGGCTTTTAGACCCATCCCTGTCCGGCCTGCCCGGGTTCCTCACCGAACAGGGCGGACTCAACTCGGGGCTGATGATCGTTCAGAATACGGCCGCCTCCTTGGTCTCGGAGAACAAGGTGCTGGCCCATCCGGCCTCGGTAGACTCCATCCCCACTTCGGCCAACCAGGAGGACCATGTCTCCATGGGCACGGTGGCCGCCCGCAAGGCCGTGCAGATAGCGGCCAACACCGCTCTGGTGCTCTGCTGTGAGCTGCTCTGCGCCTCTCAGGGTCTGGAGTTCCTAAGGCCCCTGCAGCCGGGCCTGGGGGTGGCGGCCGTCTGGCGGCGGATAAGGCAGGAGGTGCCGCCGGCGACCCGGGACCGCGAATACTATATAGATATAGAAAAGATAGATCGGGCCCGAAACCACCTGCTTGAGGCCGCCCAGCGGGCGGCCGGGAGCCTGAGATGAAACCCGAGGAACGACAGTATCTGGACGACCTCTCCGGCGCCTACAACCGGAGGTATTTGTCCGAAGTGCTGGGGCCCCAGTTGAAGACCCAGATGGAGCGGCGATCCCAGTTCTGTCTGGCCATGGTCGATGTCGACCGCTTCAAGGAGATCAACGACCTCTTCGGCCACCAGCGCGGGGACCAGGTGATCAAGGAGTTCTCCGTCTACCTGCGTTCCTGTATCCGGCCCAGCGACCGGGTGATCCGCTATGGGGGCGACGAGTTCCTCTGCTACCTGCAGGGCATCGGCCGCCAGGATGCGGAGAGGATCTTCCAGCGCATCCTGGAGCGCTGTCGCTTCCGACGCATGGCCGGCCACGCCATCACCATCAGCGTGGGAATCGCCGAGCACCCCCAGGACGCCCAGGACCTGGAGGCCCTCCTCAAACTGGCCGACGAATCCCTCTACGACGCCAAGCGCCGGGGCCGGGACCGGCTGGGGGCCATCCGCTCCCGTCATCTGGAGGTGCCCCTCAGGGCCTTCGTCAACCGCAGCCAGGAGAAGGAGAGGCTGAGCCTCTATCTCATGGCCGCCGAGGATCGGGCCAAATTGATTCTGGTCAAGGGCACGGTGGGCATCGGCAAGACCCGTCTGGTGAAGGAGGTGCTCAACCGCATCAGCTACCGGGAGGTGCTCTGGGCCGACTGCCTGCCTCTGGAGGATCCTATCAGTTATTATTGCATCAGGCAATTGCTCAATTATAAACTGCGGCGGCGGGGAGAGGAGCTGATAGCCCAGATCCCGCCGGCCTTCCAGCTGGAGATCGTCAAACTGTTGCCGCAGCTGGCTTCGGCCGTCAGCCACCAGGTCCAGGACATCGGCCCGGTGCTGGACAAGTACCGGCTCTACGAGGGGGTGCGGCTGTTCATCGAACAGGGAGACATCCGCAAGATAGTGGTGGTGGACAATATCCAATGGATGGATCGGGAATCGCCCGGCGTCCTCCGCTACCTGATGCGGACCCTCAGGGAGCGGGATATCGCCTTCGTGCTCATCTGCCGCAGCGAGGAGCTGGGGCCGGAGTGGCAGGAGTTCTTGGCCGGGGCCGGCCGGGAGCTGGACCTCTACGAGGTGGAGGTGGGGCATCTGGATACGGCCGCCATCAGGGAGTGCGCCGCCATGGCTCTGGGCGAAGAACCCCTGGAGCGGCTCAACAGCTTCCTGATAAAGAAGAGCGGCGGCAATCCCTACTTCGTCGAAGAGATCCTGCGGGAGCTGCACCATCGGCAATATCTGGTGCTCGAGGGGCAGAGCTGGCGCTACCGGGAGCCCGAGGATATGGAAGTGCCGCGCAAGGTGGCCGACGTCGTCTATCAGAAATACGGCCGGCTCAGCCCCGAGGCCAAGAACCTGTTGGCCATGGCCAGCGTGGCCGGCGGTTTCGACGACCGGATACTGGAGGAGTTGACCGGATACAATCCCGGCCATATCGATGGGTTGATGGAGGAGATCGTCCGGGCGGGCCTGGCCACCGGGGAGCGGGGCCGCATGCGCTTTCGCGAGGAGATATCGCAACAGGCCATCTATCAGAAATGGGCGGAGGGCGGACAGGCCAGGCAGGCACATCGGCAGGTGGCCGAGATTCTGGAGAGGAATCATCGGCTGAATCTGTCTTTGATAGCCGAGCCGCTGGCCTATCACTACTACCAGGCTCGGGATGCGGACAGGGGCATCGAATACTGCCTTAAGTCGGCCGAGAAGGCGGAACAGACCTATTCCTTCTGGGACGCCCGCCGCTATTATTCCTGGGCCCTGGACCTGATGGAGTCCCGGCCGTCCCAGGACCAGAAGAGGTGGTGGGCCATCAAAATGCGGGCCCTGGATATCGAGTTTCGTATCGGAGATCCCCAGCGGCTGCTGTCCGAGTATGAGGCCGTGCTGAAGCGGGCCAGGGCCGCCCGGAATGTATCCCAGACGGCCGAGATCCTGTTCCGCATGGCCCGGACCCTCTCCTATAGTCTCTCGCAGCACCGGCAGGCCCTGCCCCTGGCCCGGCGCAGCTATCTCATCTTCAAAAGAATAGGCAACCGCCAACAACTGTCGGCCTCGCTCAATCTTTTGGGGGTGATCTACCGATATCTGGGGCAGTACGGACGTTCGGCGGCCGTGCTCAAACACTCGGTGTCCCTCAAGGTGGGCCGGTTTCAGACGGGACAGGCCTGGACCAATCTGGGGAATCTGGCCTTCAGCCGGGGCCGGTTGGATGAAGCCAAGCGCTATTTCGACAAGGCCCTGAAATCTTTTCAGGCTTCGGGCGACCGCATCGACCAGGCTTTGGTCCAGGGCAATCTGAGCATATTGTACCGGGTCAAGGGCAATCTGGCCAAGGCCCAGGATCTGCTGCAGCGATCTTTGAACCTCAAGCGCTTGGTGGGAGACCGCCGCGGCGAGGCTCAGAGTCTGTTGTCTTTGGGCAATATCTATTCGGACCAGGACCGCTTTCTCCAGGCCATCGAAAGTTATCGCTCCGCCCTGAAGATAAACGCCGAGGTGCCGCAGAAGGGGCTGGGCATTCTGGCTCTGCGCAATATGGGCTTGATCTATCGGGAGATCGGCCAATACCCGAGGGCTTTGGAATGCCTGCAGCAATCCCTGGCCCTGGCCGAGGAGGCCGGCGACCGGGAGAGCCGTCAGTTGATTTTGAACGGAATAGGCGATGTCCTGCTGTCCATGGGCGATCTGGCCCAGGCCAGAAAACGTTATGCCGAGGCGGCCCGGTGCGCCGTGTTGCCCAATATCCCGGCCCAGTTCATGCTGGCGGCCTCGCTGACGGCCTACTTCCTGGAGAGCGGAGAGTTGCGCCAGGCCCGGCGCCAGGTGAAGAAAGCCTATAGATTTTCCCGAACCATTCGCTCCAAGTATCTGGCCAGTTTGGTCAGTGTGCTCTCGGCCGAACTCTGGCTGCGCCAGGGACGCCCCCGCGAGGCCCTGAAGGAGGTGGCCAAGATAGAGAGACTGCTGCCCGGGAACAGAGGTAGTTATTACGGGCAGGCCAATCTCTTGGCCGGCCGGGCTCAGACGATGCTGGAGCATTACGAGAAAGCCCAGCGGACCCTGAAGCTGGCCAAGGACGTGTTCCACAATCTGGGCATCAGGCCGCAGGAGGGGGTGGCCGCCTATTATCTGGGACTTCTGAAATCGGCTGTCGGCCAGAAGGAACTGGCGCAGGCTATGCTGGAGGAGGCCTATGCCATTTTCGAGAACTTGGGGGCCAAGGCCTGGCAGAACCGGGCCCAGCAGGAATTGCGGAGAATAGAGGCCAAAACCTAGCATGTGGATCATCGCTGGCATACTGCTGGGGGGCTACCTCTTCAGCCGCCTGCTTTCCTTCGTAAATGTGTCCTATCTCCGTAGGAAGGCCTCGGAGGGGCTGCCCGAGGAATTGAGGGGGCGATGGTCTCCGGAACAGATTGCCATGATGGTGGAGTACAACCGAGCCCAGGACCGTTTGGGTCGATATAGCGGCGCTTTGGTCCTGGCTGGCGGGCTGGGCCTCCTGTTCTCCGGTTTCCTTCCCCATCTGGCGGGCTGGCTGGCGGCGACGAGCCTGCCCCTCTGGCTCCAGGGTCTGGCGGCCCTGGCCCTGCCTGGGTTTCTGCTCTATCTGGCCGGGGTGCCGGGCTCGCTGGCCTCGCATTTCGGCGTCGAGAAGAGGTTCGGTTTCAGCACTATCACCTGGAGGACCTGGTTGATGGATCAGGTGAAAAGCCTGCTGCTCTCCGGATTTCTCCTGGGCCTGCTGTTTTTAGGGTTCTACTGGGCCATCGGCCGCTTGGGCCATTGGTGGTGGCTGGCGGCCTGGTCCCTGGTGGTCGTTTTCTCCTTGTTGGTCACCCTCATCGCTCCCATCTGGCTGGCTCCGTTGTTCAACCGGTTCCAGCCTATCTCCGACCAGGAGTTGAAGGAGAAGATGTTGGAGATGGCCAAAAGGGCCCAGTTCCCCCTGGCCGGGGTTATGCAGATGGATGCCTCCAGGAGGAGCACCCACGACAATACCTACTTCACTGGCCTAGGCACCAGCCGCCGCATCGTGTTCTTCGACACCATGCTTCGGGATTACACCCCTGGCGAACTGTTGGCGGTGCTGGGCCATGAGATCGGACACTGGAAACTGGGGCATATCCCCCGGATGTTGGCGGCCTCGTCTTTTCTCTCGGGCCTGGTTTTGTTCCTCACGGCCAGGGTTCTCCAGGGGCCCTGGCTCTATAGTGCTATAGGGATTGCCGATATCTATGCCGAAAGGGGGTTGTCCGGGCCGGCGGTGGGCCTGGCCCTGCTGGTGGCCTCGATGCTGTTCTCGCCGCTGGGCCTGCTGCTGTCGCCCCTGACCTCCTGGCTGTCGCGCCGCCACGAATACCAGGCCGACGCCTACTCCCTGAAGATCCACCGGGCACCGGAAGACCTGAAGAACGCCCTGTACAAATTGGTGGGCCGCAATCTGTCGAACCTGTTCCCCCACCCGCTGTATGCGGCCTTCCACTACAGCCACCCGCCGCTGCTGGCCAGGCTGAAGGCGATAGATAAATTGGTGCCTTAACCCTAAGCAATACTTGCAATCCTCTAGGCGCAATGTTTGACACTGAATTCGAAGACAGGGCGCAGGCAACAGTTGATTCAGCTATCAGGGTTCACCAGAATCTCGGACCTGGGCTCCTGGGAAGCGTTTATCAGAAATGCCTTCGATAGGAACTGCCGAAGGCTGGGTTGTGGTTGCCACGGATTCACAAGGCGCAGTACCTTCGTGTCTGAAACTAGGTGGATGCCATTTAGGTTTTGTTATAAAGCGAAACGAACTTATGCTCAAGAATGGTTTATAGAATAACAACCCATGGTGGACTTCGCATCTTCGCGGTTTGGTAAAGGAGCATATAGATGAACCAGATAATCAAATCCCCCACCGGCGTCAGGCGCTCCTGCCTGGGATGGCAGCAGGAGGCGGCCCTGCGCATGCTGTGCAACAACCTGGACCCGGCGGTGGCCGAGCGGCCGCAGGACCTGGTGGTCTACGGCGGCACCGGCAAGGCGGCCCGCAACTGGGACTGCTTCCAGGCCATCGTCAAATCTTTGAGAACTCTTAAAAACGACGAGACCCTGCTGGTCCAGTCGGGCAAGCCGGTCGGGATCTTAAAGACCCATCCCTATTGTCCCCGGGTGCTCATCGCCAACTCCAACCTGGTGCCGGCCTGGGCCAATTGGGACTACTTCCGCCGCCTGGAGGCTTTAGGCCTCATCATGTACGGCCAGATGACGGCCGGCTCCTGGATCTACATCGGCACCCAGGGCATACTGCAGGGCACCTACGAGACCTTCGGGGCCTTGGCCCGCAAGCGATTCGGCGGGTCATTGAAGGGAAAATGGGTGCTCACCGGCGGCATGGGCGGCATGGGCGGGGCCCAGCCTCTGGCGGTGACCATGAACCAGGGGGTGGTGCTGGTGGTCGAGGTGGACCCGGCCCGGATCCAGAAGAGGCTGGAGACCGGGTACTGCGATGTGATGCGCAACAATCTGGACGATGCCCTGAGGATGGTCCAGGAGTGTGTCAAACGGGGCGAGCCCAAGTCTATCGGGCTGGTGGGCAACTGCGCCGACGTCCTGCCGGAGCTGGTGCGGCGGGGCATCATCCCGGATGCGGTCACTGACCAGACCTCGGCCCACGACGAATTGAACGGCTATGTGCCGCACGGCTTGCCCTATGCCGAGGCCCTGGAATTGAGAAGGAAGAACCCGGAGGAGTATAAACGAAGGGCCTATGAGTCCATGGCGGTGCACATGCGGGCCATCCTGGCTATGCAGAAGGCCGGGGCCGCGGCCTTCGACTACGGTAACAACCTGAGGGGCCAGGCCAAGACGCACGGCGGGGTGGAGGACGCCTTCGAGGTGCCGGGATTCGTGCCTGAGTACATTCGAGATCTCTTCTGCCAGGGACAGGGTCCGTTCCGCTGGGCGGCGCTCTCCGGCGATCCGGGTGACATCGCGGTCACCGACGAGGCCATACTTAAACTCTTCCCCAAGAACCAACATCTGCGTCGCTGGATCGAGATGGCCCGCAAGAAAGTACATTTCCAGGGCCTGCCGGCCAGGATCTGCTGGTTGGGCTACGGCGAGCGGGACCGGGCCGGCCTCATGTTCAACGACCTGGTCAAAAAGAGGAGGATCAAGGCCCCCATCGTCATCGGCCGGGACCATCTTGACTGCGGCTCGGTGGCCTCGCCCAATAGGGAGAGCGAGGCCATGCGCGACGGCTCGGACGCCATCGCCGACTGGCCGCTGTTGAACGCCATGGTCAATGTGGCCTCGGGCGCCTCCTGGGTCTCCATCCACCACGGCGGCGGCGTGGGCATCGGCTACTCCATCCATGCCGGGCAGGTGACCGTGGCCGACGGCACCAAGGAGATGGCCAAGAGGATCGAGCGGGTGCTGACCAACGACCCGGGCATGGGGATACTGCGCCATGTGGATGCAGGGTACGAGCTGGCCAGGAAGGTGGCCAAGGCCAAGAAGGTCAAGATACCGATGATGAAGTAGAGCATAGCGTGGACCTCATCATCCAGCATATCTCCCAGCTGGTGACCCTGGCTGACCCATCCCCCCAACCCCTTCCCTCGAGGGAAGGGGCTATGGGGTTAGTTCGGCCCCGCTCGGGACCAGCCCAATCCGACCTCGGCATCATCGAGGACGGGCTGGTGGCGGTGGAGGGCGGAAAGATCGTCGAGGTGGGCAGGACCTCGGAGCTAAAGCCCAGGCTCAAGCTTTCGCATGATACCAAGGTCATCGACGCCGGGAACATGGTGGCCATGCCCGGCTTTGTGGACTGCCACACCCACCTGGTCTACGGCGGCTCCCGCGAGGAGGAGTTCGAACTGCGGGCCCAGGGCATGTCCTACATCGATATCGCGGCCAGGGGCGGCGGCATCCGCTCCACGGTGCGGTCCACCCGGGCGGCCTCCAAGGAGGATCTGACCAGGGCGGCGCTCAAGCGTCTGGACCGGATGCTGATGTGGGGGACGACCACGGTCGAGGCCAAGAGCGGCTACGGACTTACCACCGAGAGCGAGATCAAGATACTGGAGGTTATAAAGGATATAAACGACAGACAGGTTATAGAGGTTGTGCCTACGTTCATGGGGGCGCACGAATTTCCTGATGAAGTCAGAAATCTGAAATCAGAAGGCAGAAACGAGTTTCCCAGGGAGGGGTATGTCAGGCAACTCTGCGAGGAGATGATACCCCTGGTGGCGGAGAGGAAACTGGCCGAGTTCTGCGATGTGTTCTGCGACCAGGGGGTGTTCACTCCGGACGAGGCAGAGATGATTTTGAAAACCGCGGCCAATTATGATATCATACCCAAGATACATGCCGACGAGCTGGCCCCGGCGGGCGCGGCCGAGGTGGCCGGCCGGGTACGCGCCATATCGGCCGAGCACCTGCTGCATCCCTCGCGGGAGGGCCTGGAATTGATGAAGCAGGCCGGTACGGTGGCGGTGCTGCTGCCGGGCACCAGCCTGACTCTCAAGAAACAATATGCCCCGGCCCGGAGGATGGTGGAGATGGGCATACCAGTGGCCCTGGCCACCGACCACAACCCCGGCACCTGCACCCTGGAGGCCATGCCCATGGTCATCGGCCTGGCCTGTCTCTATCTGGGTCTGACCCCGGCCGAGGCCATCTGCGGGGCCACCTATAATGCGGCCTGCGCCATCGGCCGCGGCGATAGGCTGGGGTCGATCGAGAAGGGCAAGCAGGCGGATATCATCCTGCTGGACATACCCAACTACCGCTACCTGCCGTACCACTTCGGGGTAAACTACGTGAGGACGGTGGTAAAGAACGGGCGGATCGTCGTAGGCTGATTAATTGATGTTTGTTGACATTGGTAGACATTGGAGTGATGGGCAGTAAGATACTGGATTTCACGGATTTAGTGATATACCAATTGGCCGTCGAACTTGCTGATTGGATATGAACTGACAGCCAAGTTCCTAGAGGACGAGAAGTACAATCTGACATCCCAGCTGAGGCGATCATCGACATCGGTCTACAGCAATATAGCCGAGGGATTCGGAAGGTATCATTTCAAAGAAAATCAAAGAAAACAAGCAATTCTGCCGGGTAGCCCGGGGTTCGTTGTACGAGACGAAAGCACATATGATTTTCGCGCAAAGACGCAGGTACATCGATCAGCACATTCTCGATGAATACATGAAGAAACACGCGACACTGGCAATCAAGATTAACAGCTACATCAACGCCACGGGAACAAATGAACGAACAATGTCAAAAAATGTCGATAAAGAACAAGGAGTAAAATGACTCGACTGGTAGAATGCGTCCCCAATTTCTCGGAGGGCCGAGACAAAAAAATAATCGAAGCCATCGCCGAGGCAGTGCGGTCGGTGGCCGACGTCAAACTGCTGGATGTGGACCCGGGCGCCGACACCAACCGTACCGTCTACACCTTTGTGGGTACGCCCGAGGGAGTGGCCGAGGCCGCCTTCCAGGCGGCCAAGAGGGCCTACGATCTGATCGATATGAGCAAGCACAAGGGCGCCCATCCCCGGATGGGGGCCATGGATGTCTGTCCCTTTGTCCCGGTCAGCGGAGTGACTATGGATGACTGCGTAGCCATAGCCAAGCAGGTGGGAAGGAGGCTGGGAGAGGAGCTGGAGGTGCCGGTCTATCTCTACGAGTTCGCCGCCACCAGCCCGGAGCGGCAGAGCCTGGCCGAGATCCGGGCCGGCGAGTACGAGGCCCTGGAGCAGAAACTGGCCGATCCCAAGTGGCGGCCGGACTTCGGCCCAGCCAAATTGAAGCCCCGCTGGGGGGCCAGTGTGGTCGGGGCCCGGGAGTTCCTGATCGCCTACAATGTCAACCTGAACACCCGGGACAAGAGGCTGGCCAACGAGATCGCCCTCAATATCCGCGAGGGCGGGAGGGCCAAGCGCGACGAAAGAGGGAACATCGTCAAGGACGAGAAGGGCAATACCCTCAAACTGCCGGGCAAGCACAAGGCGGTGCGGGCCATCGGCTGGTACATCGACGCCTACCGGCAGGCCCAGGTCTCCATCAACCTCATCAACTACAAGATCACCCCGCTCCATGTGGTCTTCGACTCGGTATGTGAGGAGGCGGACAAGATTGGTTTGAGGGTAACCGGTTCGGAGCTGGTGGGTTTGATCCCCTTGAAGCCCATGTTGGACGCCGGGCGGCATTATCTCAGGAAGCAGGGCAAGAGCGCCGGAGTGCCCGAGCCCGAATTGTTGGAGACGGCCATCAGGTCCTTGGGCCTGGATCAACTGGCACCGTTCGATCCCAACAAGAAGATCATCGAATATAATTTCGAAAAGCCCCGGCCTTTGATCTCTCTGTCCACCAAAGGATTCATCGACGAGGTGTCCACCGAGTCTCCGGCCCCGGGCGGCGGATCGGTGGCCGCCCTGGCTGGGAGTCTGGCCGCGGCCCTGTCGGCCATGGTAGCCAACCTGACGGTGGGCAAGAAGGGCTACGAGGGGGTTTGGCCTGAGATGTGTGATCTGGCGGAACAGGCTCAGCAGGTAAAGGACCGGCTCGCCCGGGCCGTAGACGATGACACCCAGGCCTTCAACGATCTGATGGAGGCCATGAGGCTGCCCAAGGCCACCGAAGAACAGAGGCGATCCCGAGAGGCGGCCATGGAGAGAGGCTACCAGAAAGCGGCCGCCGTCCCCCTGGAGACGGCCAGGGCCTGTCTGGAGGCCTTGAGGCTGGCGCAGCAGGTGGCCGAGAGGGGCAATGTCAATTCATCCTCTGATGCCGGGGTGGCGGCCCTGATGGCCCGGGCCGGGGTGGAGGGCGCTGCCCTGAATGTGCTCATAAATCTGCCCTCGATCAAGGATGAGGATTTTAAGAAGAGGCATCGGCAATTGGCCGAGGAGTTGGTAGCAGAAGCCGATAGATATTGCCGATCGACCCTGGACCGGGTCAGGGAGAACATTGCTCGGCTGTGAGGGAGGCGGGTGTCGGCAAAGAGTGACAATGCCTCATGCCTGATATTTCGCGATTGAAGGAGCAGGGCCGGCTCTTCTTCCAGAAGGGCGAATGGGAGAAGGCCAGGCGGGCTGCGGAACAGGTCATCCTGCTGGACTCGGAGGACACCGAGTTCAACCTGTACCTGGCCGAGATCTACCGTCGGGCCGGAGAGGAGCGTCAGGCCCTGGACCAGTTCGAGAAGGCCCTGCGGATATCTGAGAAAGCGGCGGATTACGGCCGGGCCATCGCCGCCTGCCGCCGGATATTGGCTATTGACAGAGAGCGCATAGAGTTATATAATAAGTCGGGCGAACTATACTTCCGGATGGGGCTTAAGAGCGGCACCGTCAGGGAGTGGTTCAAGTATATCGAGCAGTTAAAACTGCGCTCCGATTTCACCGGCATCAGCCTGATCTATCAGAAGGTGGCCGGGATACTGCCGGAGAACCCTGGGCTAAAGGATCTGGCCGGCCGCATCAAACAGATCTCTGATCAACTGTTGTCCGACACTTCGGAGTCGGCGCCGGAGCCGGCGGATATCGCTCCCTACCGGCAGCCCAAGAAGATAGTCGAGACCCAGCTCTCCTACGCCCGGGTGCTGCAGCGCCGTGGTTTCATCCGAAAGGCCCGGGCCGTCTATCAGAAGATCTTGGAGAAAGATCCGGGCAACGAGGAGGCCCTGTCTAAAGTATTGATGCTGCAGGACAGCAGCCAGGGCGATCTGAGCCGGCTGCAGGAAGAGTTCTTTAACTTAGGCAGACAATTCCAGGAATCCGTCTGGTCCCGTATCGATGAAGCCTACGAGCCATACTACGACCTGGGCCTGATCTTCCGGACTATCGGGCTCAGGGATGAGTCGATTGTGGAGTTCCAACAGGCCATCAAGGGAGGGGGGCGGCAGCTCAAGGCCTTCGAGATGTTGGCGGTCTCCTTTCTGGAGCAGGGAGATTTCGGCCTGGCCAAGGAGGTGCTGCATCAGGGCCTGTCCTTAAAGAAGTTCCTGGACAACGAGTATGTGGGGCTGCACTACAATCTGGGCCTGGCCCACGAACAGATGGGGGACCTGGCCAAGGCCTTGAGCGAGTACGAGCAGGTCTATATACTGGACATCACCTACCGGGACGTCGCCGCCCGGCTGAGGAGAATAGAGGCGGCCCTCAAATTACAGCAGCAGAGGACCAAGGCCGAGCCCGCCTTGGTGGCTCAGCCAGTATCGTCACCTCGGGAAGTGGAGCCGCCCCCGGCCGCGCCGCCGACGGCCGCCGTCATGGCCCCGGCGACCTCTGAGCCGACGATGGCCCCCTCGCCTGGGGAGACGACCAGGCCGGCCGCAGTAGAAAATTTGGAAGAGGTCGCCGTATCGGCTGCGAAGGAAGAGGTCCCAAAAGAGACGGCTGCCGCCGACCAGACGCTCAAGACAATGGCGGAGCCGCCCCAGGAGGAAACGGTTGCAGAGGAAGTGGAGGCGCCCGCTCCCAAAGAGGAGACCGTCTATCTCAAGGACCAAGGGCTGTCCTTTCTGTAATATGCCATAAGGAGCCGCGATGGACTACGAACGATTTTTCAAATTGAACGGCGATCCCTTCTCCAATGTGCCCGACAACCGGTTCTATTACGACAGCCCGCAGCACAGCCAGGCCATTATGCATCTGGCCCATGTGGCCGAACGGATGCGGGGCCTGGGGGTGCTGACCGGAGAGGTGGGCGCCGGCAAGACCATGCTGGCCCGGAGGCTGTTGGAGATCCTGCGCGAGGACGGGACCATGATGCGCCTGCCCGAGCTGTGCGAGTTCGGGCGCCGGCCCAATCTGCCCGTGGTCGCGGTGGCGGACATCGTGGCCCACCGTCTGAAGACCGAGCGTCTGATCCAGGAGGTCGCCTCCGCGGACCTCCCGACCGACTTCGGCTCCTTCCGGCTGCGGGCCTTCACCTCCTCGTTTGGGGCGAATGACCGGAGCAGCAGGCAGGCACACGGCGCAATCGAGCAGCGAGCCCACCTCGCACTCGTCATGGGGGAGGTGAAGCCCGACCGTCCCGTCTTGGTGCGGGTGCACCGGGCAAACTTCCCAGGGGACGCCTTCCCGTTCTCGGGCGGGCGAGGCCGCGCGGAAGTCGAGCGGGCTTTGAGCGCGATTGCAAACGAGGGGTGCGGGGTCTTCCTCTATCTGAACCGCGAGGAAACCGGGGCAGACCTGCTT
>FWPV01009042.1_pt1 | contig 17065 bp, 18 predicted proteins | sample 2228371 | NCBI WGS metagenome assembly FWPV01 (sample SAMEA103939776, study PRJEB20133) | metagenome | reverse complement strand
GAACACGCGGCAAAATACCATATTCAAAAGCATTACAATGAAGACCCTGCCTTGTATAAAAAACTAAGTGAACGGCTCAAGGAAATTCTGGATACCTTCGGAGAAAACTGGGACGCCCTTGCCGAAGAACTCAAAAAATTCATTCGGGAAGCCAAGGCAGGAAGAAAAGAAAATGAAACCGGTCTGGATCCCAAAACCCAGGCGCCTTTTCTGGGGATTCTCATTGACGAATATGGTCAGCCGCCTGACGAACAAAAGATGAAGGCATTTTGTGAGGCAATTATTGAGATTGTGGAGCATGTGAGCCAAAAGATTCGGATTCGGGATTTTTGGCGCCGAAAACCCGCCCAAAATCTTTTAAGAACCTGGATTATTACTGAGATAGACGACAGAAACCTTCTCCCTTACGACAGGATTCATCGCCTTGCCGATCGTTTTATGGAACTTGCAAAAACGCTGCATACACGGTTGGTGAATTCATGACGGATGTTTTAAAAATTGACGGCATAGAATGCACTGTCAAAAGGAGCGCAAGGACCTCGCTGGGTATCTCGGTTGAACGGGATGGCTCTGTGATAGTGGCAGCGCCCCGTGAGGCAACGGCGGATGCCATAAAAACTTTTGTTTTCAGCAAACGCCTATGGATTTACCAGAAACTTTCTTTAAAAAAACGGACAAATAAAGAAAAGGTTCAACGTGAGTTTGTCAACGGCCAGGGGTTTTTGTATCTGGGCAAAAGCTACCGGTTAAAATTGTTAAAACACGGAAATGACGAAACGGCCACCCCCAAGCCCAAAACACCAGGACGATTACATTTCCATGGCGGGTATTTTGAGCTTCCAGAAACCGAGTTAAGCCGCGCTCAGGACCATTTTATTGATTGGTACAAGAAAAGGACAGAAGAGCTTTTGAAAATTAGGATACCACGTTATGCCGAGCGGGTCGGCGCAGAGGTAAAAAATTTTCGCGTGTTGAACCTTAAAAACCGTTGGGCGTCTTGCGGAACAAAGAAAACGTTGAATTTTAACTGGCGCTGTGCGATGGCGCCCATCTGGGTGTTTGATTATATTCTGGTCCATGAACTGGCGCACATGATTCAGAAAGGACACACAAAGGAATTTTGGCGGATTGTCGCGCGCGTGATGCCGGATTACCAGGAACATGAAGCCTGGCTGCAAGAGCATGGGATAGAGCTAACTATTTGAATGGCCGCTATCAATGCCCAGGGATTGACACGATTCTGGTTTAAAAGATTCAGATTTTTTGGGCGCGCATATGTCTTGGGGATGCTATTTTTGAGCAGAACCTCCCTGGGGTGGGGATGATTTTTCCGTGTCCACCATTTTTCCCAGATAGGCCGGCAGCTCCACCCCGGCCATGGACGCGATATCCTGGAGCGGCGGCACGCTTTTAATCAGGCTGGAGACAAAATTGGCGGTGGAGGACCCCTTTCCATCCCCAGATGCCGAATCCCACACAGTGATTTTATCGATTTTAAGATTCCGGATGGCCTCCACCTGATGTTTGACGATATCCTCGATTTTTTCGATCATCAAAAGGGTGGCTGCAGCCTTGGCGTCTCCGCCGCAGCTTTTGATCAGGGATTCATAGCCCGCAGCCTTGCCGTCCAGCAATTTCTTGATGCCCGCGGCTTCTGCTTCATATTTTAATAATACACCGTCCGCCTCGCCTTTGGCTTGCCGGCGGATGCGTTCGGCTTCCGCATCCGCGGCAATCTCGATTTTTCGTTTTTCAATTTCTTTTAAAACGATCTCCTCGGCGTTAAGCCGTTCCTGCTCCGCCCGATATTGGGCCTTTTGAATCTCCACTTGGGCTTCCCGTTTGGCCACCTCGCCGCGCTGCAATGCAGCGGCCTGCTTCACCGCCAGCTCCGCTTCATATTCAGCGATATTGGCTTTGGCTTTATTTTCACCTGCCACAGCTTCGGCTTCCTGGGCTTGGATGAAAATCCGCTGATCGGCCTGGGCTTTCTTTTTTCCTTTTTCCGCCTCGGCCATGGCCTCGGCTTTTCGAATTTCCAACATGGCTTCTGCACTGGCAATGTCTGCTTTGGCCTTATTTTCCCCCGAAACCGCCTGGGCTTCCTGGGCTTGGACGAAAATCCGCTGATCGGCCTGGGCTTTTTTCTTGCCTTTTTCAGCCTCCGCCACGTTTTCCGCTACCCGGATCTCCTTGACCTTCACGGCTTCGGCCTCGCCGATGGCGCCCAGCTTCACCTGCTCCGCCACATCCACCTTGGCTTTGTTGATGGCTTCGGCAGCGGCTTTTTTGCCGATGCTTTCTATATAGTCGGATTCGTCCGTAATGTCCGTTATGTTGACGTTGATAAGATACAGCCCGATTTTGTTGAGCTCAGGTTCCACATTTTTTCGGATGGCCTCTAAAAAACTTTCCCGGTCCTGATTGATTTGCTCGATGGTCAAAGACGCCACCGTGAGGCGGAGCTGGCCGAATATGATTTCCTTGGCCATGTCCTCGATTTTCTGGGCCGGGAGTCCCAACAGCCGCTCGGCTGCATTGCTCATGATATTCGGGTCCGTGCTGATTCCCACCGTAAATGTGCTGGGCACATTGATACGGATGTTTTGAAAGGACAAGGCGCCCTGAAGCGGAATGTTGATGGTGATGGGGGTTAAGCTCAAGTAGGCATAATCTTGGATCAACGGCCAGACAAACACGCCGCCGCCGTGCATGCACCGGCTGGACCGGCCCTGGGCCACTTTACCATAGATGACCAATATCTTATCCGAGGGGCATCGTTTATAGCGCGAGGCCAGAATCAAAACAGTGGCCATAAATATAAATACAAACGCGCCGATGGCCAGTGCAAAATATACCATGATCAGTTCCTCCTTTGTTTACATCAAATAAAAACCCGGTAAATACCCGACATCGAACAAAGGATGTCGAATTATGAGGCCGCTATGCCTTTTTCACCACCAGCGTATTGCCGCCGGTAATGTCGATGACCACCACGGATTCGCCGGTCTTGATGGCTTCTTTATGGGCGGATACAGCGTCATAAATCATCCATCGACCGTGAAACGCCACTTGAACCTGGCCTGTCCCCTCCGCCGGGATGGTGAGATAGACTTTTGCCTGTTGCCCTATGGCATCGCTTAAGCGCAATGTGCCGTTGGACTGGAGTTTGGCCATACCGGAAAAAACCTTTCCGATGACCCAGACCACGGCCAATCCTGCCAAAACCCCCGCGGCGCCGGCCACCAGATCGGGCACCAGCCGCTGCCGGGAAAGCCCCAATCCCACCAAACCGAACATCATGAAAAATCCGGTCAGACCGTGGAGGGAAAAAAGCTTAAAACTTGCGTCCGCGTCCGCGTGGGTATCGGAATAGTCGAACTGACCATCATGGACATCATGGCTGCCGAGTCCGGTCAGCATCATGATCATCCGAATGATAAATATCCCGCCGCCGACGGCAGCGCAGAAAAGAAAAAATTTCTGAACCGGACTTAAGCTGTTGTAAAACGATTCCATGGTTTTTAAATTCCCGTCAAAAAATTAAACCAGACTTTATGAAACAATTTAGCCCGCACCACGTGCTGTTTTTGAAGGCATGCGGGTTCCCGGGTTCAGCGGTTCCCGGTTCAAAGATTGATGGGCCTGGGCGCTGCGCTTGCGGGCAATGAGGATTTCGTTCTTCCGGCGCACATCCTGAGCCTTGTCTTCGGCCTTTTCCATGAGGCTGTTGATATTGGCCGGTATCATGCGTCTGATTCTGGATATAATCGCCATGATGTTTCCTTCTTTTGGCACGGCTCATTGGGTTGATGCGTTTTTTTAAATTTGAAATCTCAAAACCCATGCCAAAAGCATGATGCGTCCCCAATTCACTTTGCAGGCCTAAATCCGAAAACCCGGTGAGCGGGATTTACATCCTTATTAACAAAATTCATTGGTGTTTTCCACCGAAAAAAAGCGGAAAACACCAATGGCTACCTATGTATCATCGGAAGCCGCTTATGACTATAAAATAACCCCTCTTGCCGGAATTCCGACAAATCTTAGAACCATCGCTGTGGACGACGGTTTATTATGTTGACACACCGTCATCTTTATAAAAATTTTTTTTCATGCGCCCTTATTATTTTATTGAAATTTGAAATCAAATCTTTATATTCGCAAGTATCGGGGTCGTGAAAATGCAGACGGGTCGCGGCTTCTGATGTGGATGAACTTTTTTAAGCAAAAAGGAGTGTATCGATGACAGAAATCACAGCCTCGTTTCAACATCGGCTGAGAGCAACGTCTCCCAGTCCGATCGAGGAATGTGACGAAGAACCTCCCAGTTCTTCACCCGTTCAAACAAATTCATTTCCCGCCGCCCCCCTGACAAAACCGGGCAAGATCGTCCGGTTCCCCGCCCATAAAGCAGGGGTATTCAACCCTTTTGTTCGTTCCTTCCGCAAACGTTTTTACCCGGGCGTTTCCGCCAAGCTTTGGAATGACTGGCGATGGCAGGTGAGCAACCGCATCCGATCCGCCGCCCAGCTTGAAACCATGATCCGGCTTTCAGAACCGGAGAAATGGGCGCTGTATCATGCAGATGTCAAGTTGCCCCTGGGAATTACGCCCTATTATCTGAGTTTGGTGTCTGAGACCGATCCGGACCACCCCTTGCGCAAGTCCGTGATTCCACGTCCGGAAGAATTGATGAAAATGCACGGGGAAGCAGACGACCCCCTGGGAGAAGAAACCCAAAGCCCAGTGCCGGGCATGGTCCACCGGTATCCGGACCGAGTGCTGCTTCTGCTGTCTGATTTTTGCTCGACTTTTTGCCGGTATTGCACCCGATCGCGGGTGGTGGGCCACGGCAGCATCAATCCCGGCCGTTCGCGGCTGGAAGCAGCCATGGAATATATCCGATCCCATCCTGAAATCCGCGATGTGCTGCTGTCCGGAGGCGATCCATTGATGATCGGCGATGACCGGCTGGATTGGATTCTGGCCCGGATCCGGCAGATTTCCCATGTGGAAATCGTACGCATCGGCACCAAAGTTCCGGCGGTGCTCCCCCAACGCATTACACCGCAATTGGTGAAAATCCTCAAAAAATACCACCCGCTGTGGATGAGCCTGCATTTTATTCACGCAGATGAATGCACGCCTGAAGCCTATCGGGCCTGCGCCATGCTTGCGGATGCCGGCATTCCCTTGGGCTCCCAGTCAGTTTTGCTTAAAGGAATCAATGATTCGGTGGAGGCCATGAAAACGCTGGTGCATCATCTTATGAAAATGCGCGTTCGGCCCTATTATCTGTATCAGTGCGATCCCATTACAGGATCGGTTCATTTCCGGACGTCCATTGAAAAAGGCCTGGAAATCATCCGGGGGTTGCGGGGATACACCAGCGGGTATGCGGTTCCCACCTATGTGGTGGATGCCCCCGGCGGCGGCGGAAAAATACCGCTGTCGCCCAATTATGTGGTGGGCTATGAAAACGGCGATCTGCTGATGAAAAATTACGAGGATAAACTGTTCCGGTATCCGGCCGGTTCCTGCATCTGATAAATATAAAAAAATGCATCCATTCGTCTTGGATTTTTCAGGACGGAAGGATGCATTTTTTTGTTAAAACCCCTTCACATTTCCTTGAACCTAGCCCCAAAATATCGTATGAAAAAACGGAATTTGATTTTTTTCATTCATAAGGATGTCATGCGCCATGGGACTGATGATCGGACTTACCTATGATCTGCGTTCGGAATACCTGGCCATGGGATATTCCGAAATCGACACAGCGGAATTTGATCGGGAAGACACGGTGTCATCCATTGAAAACGCTCTGCATGCCCTGGGACACCGAACCGAACGCATCGGGCACGCCAAGCAGTTGATGGCGGCCTTGCTTCATGGGAAACGCTGGGATCTGGTATTTAACATTGCCGAGGGGCTTCATGGAATCGGCCGGGAAGCCCAGGTCCCCGCCATTCTGGATTTATATGAAATTCCTTACACGTTTTCCGATCCCATGGTCATGAGTCTCACCCTGCATAAAGCCATGACCAAGCGGGTGATCCGCGACGCCGGCATTCCCACTGCGGATTTCCAGGTGGTGGCCTGCGAGGCAGACGTGGACGCTATTGCCTTTGATCCGCCTTTTTTCGTCAAGCCCGTGGCAGAGGGCACGGGCAAAGGAACTTCTCCGGATTCTATCATTAAAGATCGGGCCCAACTCAAAACTGCATGTCTTTCCTGCATGGCTGCATATCGGCAACCCGCCCTGGTGGAACCTTATCTTTCGGGCCGTGAATTCACCGTGGGGATTCTCGGCACGGACAGAGAGGCCGAAGCCTTGGGCACCCTTGAAGTCCATCTTAACGATAGCGCGGAACCCGGCGTATACTCTTACCTGAATAAAGAAAAATGCGAAGATCTGGTGGTGTATCAACGGGTTGACGCCAAAGAGGATCCGGTAGTGGCAGAGGCGGAAACCATTTCATTGGCGGCCTGGCGGGTCTTGGGATGCCGGGACGCGGGAAGAATCGATATCCGTTGCGATCTCACCGGCCGGCCATTGTTTATGGAAGTCAATCCCCTGGCGGGCATCCACCCGGAACATTCGGATCTGCCCATCCTCTGCAACCAGCTCGGCATTTCCTACCAAACGTTGATTGACAGAATTGTCACCTCTGCGTCCAAACGGATAAGGAATTCAGGTGCATGAAGATTGCCATCCTTCATGATATTGTGAAAGACCAAGATTCCCTAGATGCCAAAGATGTCCTGTATCAGGCCCAATCGGTCAAAGAAGCCCTTGAAGTCTTGGGCCATGACGTTATCCAAATCGCCTGCGGCTTTGACCTGGAGAAGCTCTGTCGCCAATTGACGGAATCCAACACGGACATGGTCTTTAATCTTATGGAGTCCATGGATGGCCATGGCCGGCTCATTCATCTGGTCCCCTTTTGTTTGGACGCCTGGGGGATCCCCTATACCGGAAACTCGGCCGAAGCCATGCTCATCACCTCCAACAAGGTCTTGGCCAAGCGATGCATGGCGGCTGCGGGATTGCCCACAGCCGCGTGGGTGGGCCCTTATCCGGAAAGAATCTGTCCTCACACGGGCGATGCAGAGGATATGGAACCCTCCCTGTGGATCATCAAATCGGTTTGGGAGCATGCGTCCATCGGGGTCCATCAAAAAGGGCTGATCTGTGCCACAAAAAACGAAGTCTGGTCCGTGCTCAAAGACCATGCCCAATATATCAAAGGCGATTGCTTTGCCGAAAAATTCATCGAGGGCCGGGAGTTTAATCTTTCGGTGTTGGCCGGGAACGACGGACCGGAGGTCCTGCCTGTGGCGGAAATCCTGTTTGAAGGGTTTGCGCCGGAAAAACCCAAAATTGTCTGCTACAATGCCAAATGGGTGGAGGACTCCTTTGAATATCTCAATACGCCGCGCACCTTTGATATGAGCCCCCAGGATGCGCCCTTGATCCAACATCTCATTGAGTTGGCGAAGCAGTGTTGGCATGAATTTGCATTATCCGGATATGCCCGAATTGATCTGCGGGTGGATGAGGAAGGCCGGCCGTGGATTTTGGAGGTCAACGCCAACCCTTGCATCAATCCGGACGGCGGATTTGCGGCCGCGGCCATCCAGGGCGATATCACCTATGCCGAACTCATCGAACGCATTCTTCAGGATGTTCACGGCGCAAGATGATGCATCCACATCCAGCGGATTTTATATTTCGCCATGAGCTCATGGCCCAGGACCCGGAAAAAATCCGGCGGCTCACAGAATCCACAGGTTTTTTTTATTCTTATGAGACGGATATTGCCGTGGAACTGGCAAAAGACCGGCTTGCCCTCGGCGTGGAAAGCAGCTATCAGTTCATTTTGGCCGAACTTAACGGGCGGCTCGCGGGCTATACCTGCTTCGGTCTTATCCCGTGCACACAGGCAAGCTATGACCTGTATTGGATTGCAGTGGATCCGGATTTTCAGAATCAGGGTCTGGGCAGCGCGCTTATGTCGTACACCGAACAACGCATCTTTGCATCCGGCGGCCGAAGGGTTTATGTGGACACCTCCCAGCGGCCCCAGTACGCCGCCACCCGGAAATTTTATGAAAAATGCGGATACCGACTGGAGGCGGTGCTGAACGATTTTTACGGGCCCGGCGACGGCAAGGCCGTTTACTGCAAGATTTTAGAAGGGTAACCCCTCCAATTTACTTTGAATGGATACCTAAAAATTTCTGGTTTGTCTGAATTCGTGCGGCCTATGTCTGGGCCGCCATTTCGCCGGATTCAATCAATTTGCCCATATTGGTGGATAATTTCAGGATGGTGGTCTGATCAAGTTTTTGCATGGGGCTGCCGGAAAGAAAATCAAAGGTGGATTCTTCAACAAATATGGATGGATTCTGCCGGCACAGAAAATACAAGAAATTGCGGAAAGAGGCAATGAGACTTTTGCTTCCGTCAATGGAAAAGCTGGTATAATCAATGTGCTCTGCATTGCATACAATGGGCCTTTTGCTGATATTGGCAAACAGCATGAGCTTGCTTTTGTCCTTACCGTCTTCGTTTTCATTAAATACCGCCATGGCCACCAGCTGGCTGTAAGGGGTTTCAGGAATATCCATTTTATTGAAATTCAATGCATCGGCGCCTTTTGAAATTTTTTTAACCACCATGGGCGCAAAGGTCATTTCCGCTTTGTGCATCAATTGAATGGCCACGACTCTGGGCCCTGCCTGCTCGGTCTTTTTATCCGGCGCAGCAGGTGTTGCAGGTTTTGGCGCAGGAGCGGGGGGTGTTTGGGGCTTGGGGGCTTGAGCGGACGGCCCGGGCGTGGGGACTGCGGCAATAATTCGGCAGATGGCGCCGGTTTTCTGGATCATCTGAACATATTTCTTGGCGGTCTCATGATCCACATTGCGCTTGATAATGGCGTTTTTCTGCTTGAAAAGCGATTCTATGTTTTCGGAGGATGTCTTGAAAAGAGCGGCCATTCGGGCCTTGATGGTATGGATGGATTCCCCCGGTGTCACATCGCCTGAAAATACGACGTTGTATTTTTTTTCAGTCATATTTTTCTTTACCCCGTCTTTTTAGACAGCTTTGGTTAAAATTGCTTTTTTTGTGACAAAGAATTTTCTTTTAAGATTATAATTTAACTGATTACAGGCTGATAAGTCAAGCCGTAAAAACCCCTTGAATTGGCTTGACGAAATTTTTAAATTCGCCTCTCCATAGGACCCCATATCATTTCTTTCCATTGTGCCACGGACAAGAAGATTTCTGTGGAAACCGCCTTTGCCAAAACCATGATTTTGGGCTTTAGCCGGCGGCGCCATCTGAAAATGGGGCCCCCGGAAGAATAGTGCTTGCCGGAAATAGCGCCGTCATGCCCCCAGGGCTTTGATCATCAAGGGGAGCGCCACAAAGGTGCCCAGGGAACTGCCCAAATTGGTAAATACCACCACCAGCAACACCCGGGTGACCTTGTTTCGCCAAAATCCCTTCACCGAGAGAATATCCTCTGAAAGGCTCTCCAAATCCTTAACCTTGGGGGTTTTGGTGACAGCCTCCACCAAGCCCGACACCCATCCGGCGGCGATCATGGGATTTAAGGCCGTGAGCGGGGATGCCAACACTGCAGACGCGATGGTCAGGGGATGCCCCAGGGCGGCCAGGGCGCCGATCCCTGCAAAAAGGGCATGGGCAATCACCCACCAGGCCACCATATGTTTGCCGGCCTCAACCCCGCCGTAAAAAAAACCCGTGATGATGAGGGCGATGATGATGCAGGGGATCAGCCATTTGAGAACCCCGCCGATTTTCCCTTTGGCCGGCAGGGTCTCCAATGAATGAATGTCGATTTCTTGAAAGAGATATTTCAAAATCCCCGGCACATGGCCTGCGCCCACCACGGCAACAATTTTTTTCCCGGGGGATGTTTTGATTTTGTGGGCCAGGTATTGATCGCGTTCATCAATGAGGATCTTGCGGAGCTGGGGGTGGGTTTTTTCCACTTCCGTCAGGATGGATTCGAGCATGTCGGTTTCTTTCATCTGCTCAATGGTTTTTTCATCAATGGATTCGGCTTCTCCCATGGACAACAGCAATTGAAACAGCAATTTGACCTTGCTGAAAAATCCCGTGCTGCGCCAGGTTCTTGAAAGTGTAATGGTGATGTCCCGGTCCGCCAGGCAGATGCCGGCGCCTACCGCCTCAGCGGTTTGAATGGCGCGGATCATTTCCTGGCCGGGTTTGACACCAAGTTTTTCGCCGATGCGTTTTTGAAAAGAAGCCAAAAGGAGATTCGCCAGAAGCAGAAAAGATTTCTTTTCCTTGATCACCTTGATGATGTCCATCTCCAGCCATTGGTCTTTCCGCATCATGGACTGGAATCTGGCCTGACAAAGTTCCACGCACACAGTTTCCGGCTGCATTTCACCAATGACGGATTCCGCCAATTCAACGCTTTCCTTGGACACATGGGCGGTTCCCACCAGAATAATCTCTTTTTCATCCAACCGGATCCGGTGGACGTTTTCCCGAAGCTGTTCAATACTCATGGCGTATGCGACTGCTTTTAAAAGATTGAAATTGAATGAATCTAATGGGTGTCATATATAGTCGCTCGTTTCCTTTATCAATAAAAAAACGGGGAATACCCCGGATAATTCCCGCTTGATTATTGGCCTTATAATTTTTAGAGTGAGACTGCAGTCGTTTCAAGAGGGTTTTTGCGCGTTTTTTGAGGCGGTCATAAGAGGATCGAGATGCTCATTTATGATGCAGAGTACGCATGGGAAGGTTGGGGCGGCAAACTGCGTTTGGCCAGCGGCAAATGCCGGCTTCGGATTTATGACCGTTCAAAGGGGAAAAACCATGCGGTTGCTTTTCTTAAGCCGTATATCGTCATTGTATCGGATCTGCCGGAGAGCAAAATGTCGGTGCGGAGCTGCGCCGGACATATTGCCACCCATGTCACGCGGGAATTTCACATTGACCCGGAGCGGATGATGTGGATTGAATATTACCCCGAGATCACTTACGGCGCAGCCGGGGATCGTTCCATTCCGGAGCAATATGTGGCTGTTGACTTTATATGGCATGAGGACAAGGCCATTCATCCGCGATGGCGTCCCCTCACGCCCTCTGTTCTGGAGGTCATCAAATCCGTCATGGATGAAACAGGTCCCCGATAAAGTTGTATTTAGAAGTTTTTTACCAGAGCCTTTAAGACAATAAAAGAAGGTAAGGGAAATTTAAATTTTCAACGGATATTATTCACGGATTATTTTCCGGCAGGTCTCTTCCTGCATCCGGCGTTTTTTAATATCGGCCGGGTGATAATGCACATGCACCCGCTGCAATAAATCAATTTCTTTGCAAAGTTTTTCTTCAACCCGGGTGGCGATGCGGTCGCCATCGGCAACGGACATGGACCCGTCAATGCCGATGGTGATATTGACCACCAAAAACGGGCCGAACCGGTGGGCATGGACCTCTTCAATGGAATACACCCCCGCGATGCCGGACGCCAAGGCCTCGATCTTTTCCCGAAGTTCTTTGCCCGGCAGCGTATCCATGAGGTCATCGGAGGATTCCCGAAGAATCGCGATTCCGGTGAGCAGAATGAGGATTGCCACTACGGCTCCGGCCATGGGGTCCACCCAGGGATAGCCCATGCGGCCGAAATAGATGCCCAGGCCTGCAGCGGTTGCAGCGAAAATATCATTTCGATGATCATAGGCCAACGCATATACGGCAGGATTTTTGGTCTGGCGACCAATCCATTGCGTTATCTGGGTCAACGCGATTTTCACGCAGATGGTAAACAGGGCCACGGCCAGGGCCCCTGGGCTCGCGCCTCTGAAATCGCCGCTTCCGCTCCACAACTCGTACACTTTATTGATTGAATCCCAAAATATGGCCACTGCCGTGGTGATGACAAAGGCTCCCACCACCAAAGCAGCAATGGATTCCATCTGGCGATGGCCGTAAGGGTGTTCCTCATCAGCAGGTTTTCGAGCAAGCCCCACGAAAACACGCACCACAATATAATAGGCCACGTCCGAGGTGGAATTAATGCCGTCGGCTAACAATGCCGGACTGTGTCCCGCAATTCCCATGAAAGTTTTAAGAAGCGCCAAAATCACATTGGCGCCCAAACCCAGATTGACCGCCAGAACGCTGCGTTGTTGATGACGTTCGGATTCCATGCCCTGACCATAGCCAGTTTTTTGCCCCATGTCCATTTTTTAAAAATGCAGGTTTTATTTTTTCACGCTGATTTTCGCTTCTGTTTTTATCTTGATTGAAACGTCGGCATGATATATAAATAATTCGGTAAATTGCTAAAAGAAGGGGAATTTGACATATCGGTACATCAAGACCCATCGGCATGAAAGGGGGAGGGGAACATGGGATCTGCAGAAAACATCAACACCATAAAGGGCAAACTTATCCAAGACCATCACACCATCACAGATCAAGTCACAAGGCTTTCCGAAAAACTGAAAACCAAAGACAGTGAATTCTTCAAGGAATTCAAAGAATTTATTTCGTTTTTGGAAAAAGATCTGATCCCGCATTTTGAAATCGAGGAAAAAGTCTTTTTCCCGGCCGCCATCATGGGGGCGTCTGCCTATGAAACCACGCTTATGGTCATGCAGCTTCAAAAAGACCATGGCGCCCTTGAAAAACAGATCCTGTCATTGATGGAAACATCAAAAACAACGGGCTTTGCGCCGGAAACGCTCAATGAGGCGATGCTCCAGACGGTTAAAGACTTTTTCAGCCGCTTAAAGATTCATGTAAAAAGAGAACTCATTGAGCTGTTACCGTTAATTGATGAAAATCCCCGCAGCCGATCCCTTTTAAAATCCTATGCAGAGGAGTTTCAAAACAGGCTGTCCGGGGAGCCGGAGCCGTTTTAATCCATATGCCCATCAAGCGAAAACTCAATCTTTTGCTCTTGATGATTGTGTGGGTCTTTATCAGCGGCAGCGCGGGGTATTACATTCTATTCGGCGGACGGGAAACTTTCATGGACTGCATGTTCATGACGGTGATTTCTTTAACCACGGTGGGCTACGGAGAAATCATCCCCATTTCCGGAAATCCCGCGGCCCAAGTCTTTACCATGATTCTTATTACCTTCGGCATGGGGGTGATTTTATATGCCATCAGCACACTTACCGCATTGCTTATTGAAGGAGAACTCACGGACATCTTGAGGAAAAAAAAGATGGAAAATGCCATCCAGAAATTATCCGGACATTATATCCTTTGCGGCGGCGGGGAAACCGGCAGGCCGCTGCTTCATGAGTTGATTAAAAACAAAGAAACCATTGTGCTGGTTGAATCGGATAAAACCCGGATTGATTTATGCAAAGAAATTTTTTCCGAACTCCTTTATATCGAGGGGGATGCGTCCGATGATCAGAATTTGCGCAAAGCCGGCATTGACAGGGCCGCCGGTATTATCATTTCCCTGCCATCGGACAAAGACAATCTGTATATCACCATGACCGCCCGCATGATCAATCCCAATATTCGCATTGTGTGTCGGATGACCGATCCGCGCATTGAACCCAAGCTGCGAAAAGCAGGCGCTGACGGCGTGGTGTCCCCCAATGTCATCGGCGCCTTGCGCATGGCATCTGAAATGATCCGGCCCGCTGCAGTGGATTTTTTAGACCAGATGCTGCGCAGCAATGACGGAAATTTAAGAATTCATGAACTCAATATTTCCAGCCATTCGCCCCTTTCCGGAAAAACGATTCAAGAGTCGGATTTGAAAAACAAATATAATCTTTTGGTGTTGGGCGCCAAAAGCCCCCGGGGGGAGATGGCCTTTAATCCTTCGCCGTCTCTGAAACTGGAACCCGGCGCCACCCTCATTGTCATGGGCGATGTGGAAAACATCAAAAAAGCCCATCTCATGCGTTAAATAGCCCCCGGTTAACCCTTAACCGTCAGAGGTTTCCCGGATGATTCCAAATACGCGGACATTAAGTTCGGGGCTGATGGGGCTGGTGGTCTTTAGAATGATTTTATCAAAATATCGGCCTGGATCCGGTTTTTTGTTTGACACATGGAGGATAAAGGTCTGAGCGCCTTTATCCTCTTTTTTTTCCAGTTGAAACGCAATGAATTTTCCGTCTTCGGCTTTGGCGTCCGTGATATCAAAAATATTATTTTTGGGGGGCGTGATGTGAACAACCGCCTGAATGTTTTCTCCGGCTTTGCCCACCAGGCGGGCCGCCTGAGGAGAGATGTCTGCCGGCGCAATGACATTGCCGGATAATGTCAATTCGATTTTGGCGTTTTCCGGGTCGTCGGAAAATACAACCGCGACCTGGCTCACTTTTTCACCGGCCTTGCCCTGGGTATTGATTTTTAAGGTGATTTCGCCCGTCCCGCCGGGAGGGATTTGTCTCGAATACGAGACTGTGGTGCATCCTCACTGGGTATGAACGCCGGCAATATTTAAAACCGCATCCCCCTTATTTTGAATGTGAAACACATGGGTCACATCGGATCCGGCGATCACCGGCGCAAATTCCACGGTCGTGCGATCAATGACCATTTTGGGCGCGGGCTGGGACGCATGCGCATACCCTCTGGGGATCCCCCAGAGGAGCCCCCATGCGATGATCAAAAAAACAGTTTGAAAACCTTTGTGCCTGAATTGTTTCATGTGAGATTTCCTGCGGTTTTTTTGTGGCGCGCCGCCGCATATCGAACTCGGCATGCCCACGTTTGGATTTTGTTCTGCGCTTTATGCTTGTGTTATTCGATAGTTGCAAATTTCACCTGTCTTTGACCTGTGATTGCTCTGGCTCAGATTCTTTTGGTTCCCCTTGAGCTTGGGGCAAAGACCCTGGCTCACGGTCAAAAATCAATTGATATTCGGCATCGGTCAGAACGCTCCGGCAGTTTTCTTCAAATGTTTTATCCATCTCTTTTTCCGCATTCTCAAACACGTCTTCTTTAATTTCTCCGGCATCCAGTTTGGCAATCAGCGCGTCCTTTTCCTTGATCCATTGCTGGTAAAAAAATTTGATGTCTTCCCGTTTGGTTTTATCGATTTTTTCCATGACCATATCCACGCTGGTGGTGGGATTTTCAATTCTAAAGCCAAGCCTCACAAGATCATCATCCCCTATGACTGCAGGCGGTTCTGTTTGGGTTATACCGGACTCAAACTCGGTTATGGATCCAAAAATGATGTTGATTTCTTCTTCGGTCAACAATTCCTTGCATTTGGCGATAAATGCTTGCTGGCTTTTGTTCATGGCGGCCCTTGCTTGTTCCAAGGTCATCTCCCCTGAGCTGATCTTTTTGCCGATTTGTTCCCTGTCCAGAATCATTTTTTTAAAATGCGAATCCACTTGTTCGAGCTTGATCCCCGGAATTTGTTTTTCCAGTTCTTCTGCCGGAAGGGATTGATTGGTGATAAAACTATATCGGGGCGTGGCCGCCATGATTTCATCAATCAAGCCGTCGGCTGTCTCGGGTTTGACTTCAAACAGGGTTTCGTACTCAGCCTCCGTCAGCATGGCTTCATAGGTTTTCTGATGCCATTTCATCAAATCCGCCACGGCTTTGACAAATGTGTCATGATCGATTTTTCCGGAAAGATAGGCTTCATTGAGCAGATCTTTCAGATACAGATGGGAGAGATGATTGGTGATCATGGCTGCTTTTTTTTCCGGGGAAAGATTTTTGAGCACGTCATTGACCCGATCCATCCATTCCACATGAATCACGCTGTTTTTAAACGCCCCCCGACCGGCTTTCACGTTTTCCGTGTCAACGCCCAGAAGTTCCATAATTTTTTCAGGGTAGTCGATAAATGGACCGCCTTTGAATGAGACGTCCGGCGCAGGAGCTGAATCGGATTGTTCAGGAGATGCGGCAGGAAGGGCTGGGTGGTTGTTGAAGTCAGCGTTTGCCATGGGTTTGGATGTTTTTTGAAAGATCGCTTCTCCAGATAAGTCAACAATCCGGTCGATATGTTTGGGATAAAGGGATATTCCCAAAATCAGGATGAAACCCAATGCCAATCCAATTAAGATTCTTGTTTTTGGTTTGCTTTTCATGGAATTGCAATCCTTTGGGAAGTGGATTTATTTTTGAATATTAGTATTTCCCTAGGGTTTTTGTCAATATGCTGTCAGGCATGAACGCAAAAAGCCCCCCTTGTCTACGAACGATCTTTGTTCCCGACAAAGGGGGCTTTGTTGTTTTTATGAATTAAATCTAAATGATGATCCGCAATCCGCCAAAATACACATTACCACAAACCGCAGACGGTTTTGCAGGTGAGCCAGGAAGCCCATTCGCCGTAAGTGCCGAAAGTAGGTCCGGTGAGCCAATATCCGCCCACACCGCCTTTGGCAATGGTGGTCCCGCCCGTATACAACCCGCGGTTGGTTTCCTGATGGCACACGCCTTGGACCGCATACACAAACCGGCATCCCAGATTGCTGGATGTGCATTTGGATTTGGTGTAATTGCCGGTGCTGCTATACGTGTAAGGAATATAGCTTCCGCCGGATTCGCCGCCGGTCCAGGACCAGCATACATAGCTGGTGCTGTATGCGCAATGATAGGTATGGTCTGCCTGGATACCCAGAATTTTAAAAATGCCGTATTTCATCCCCTTTAAACTTGCACCGGACGCCGGTCCTGCCAAAAATACAGCGCACAGCCCTAAAATCGCCAAAATCAATAATGTTTTTTTCATTTTTTTTCTCCTTTTTTAAGATTGTTTTTGGTTTTTTTATGTTTCATTCAAATAAAAAGCCGGATTGCTTTTTCAGGCAACCCGGCTGTCTTCATGAGACCCGTGGCTTTCCGTCTCCGCCTCGCAGCGGATTTGGCTTTTTCTGATCAACAGCATTCATGGATGTAAACACTGTTTTGCTGTTTGATAATCTCCTAACATATGTCAAATGCAAAAAACAATCGGGGAAACCCTGAATTTTGGGTTCGAAAACCCTGAATTTTCAGTTTGTATTCAAAATATATTAAAATTAAAAAATTTTT
>FWPV01009041.1_pt1 | contig 17069 bp, 14 predicted proteins | sample 2228371 | NCBI WGS metagenome assembly FWPV01 (sample SAMEA103939776, study PRJEB20133) | metagenome | reverse complement strand
CGGCAAAAGCCATCATGCCCGTTTGCAACAACTCAAAGCCTGGGGCTTACCAGTGTGTCCGGAAATCCGCCATGTCACTGGTTTGCAAGCCGCTTTGGATTATCAGCAAAGCATTTTAACTAAACGCGCCATTTTGCCTTATGAAATAGACGGTGTAGTGCTGAAGGTCGATGATTTAGCCCAGCAGCAAGCTTTAGGTTTTGTTGCCCGTGCGCCTCGTTGGGCCATAGCTTTTAAATTTCCGGCTCAGGAAAAAACCACCACTTTACTGGATGTCGAGTTTCAGGTCGGTCGTACTGGCTCAATTACGCCTGTTGCCCGTTTAGAGCCTGTAGTGGTTGGCGGCGTGACGGTCAGTAATGCAACTTTGCATAATCAGGATGAAATTAACCGCTTGGGCGTCAAAATAGGCGATACCGTGATAGTGCGCAGGGCGGGAGATGTGAGTGTAATGTTCACACAATTCATTTGTTTTTTTTCAAATAGAACAAGACTTAGTTTGAAATCAGCTGCTTAAGAGGTATTTATGACAAAAGATAGATTTAACAAAGCACAATTAGCAGCTATACAGTTTTTAAATCCAAGTTATCCAAATGATGAGATAATTAATTTTTTTAAATTAAATGAAGTACATAATTTATCGAAAGAAAAATTAGTATTGGCAGTGAATGTCGCCAATGCGTGTTATAGAGCTGGCTACCCGATAATTTCAGACCATGAATACGATAATATTCTATTAGCTGAACTACAATCCAAATTTCCTAATCATTCCTATTTATACGAAGTTGAAGGAGAGCCGCTGAAGGACAGCAAAGCAGTACCTTTGCCGCAAAGAATGTTATCTACAGATAAAGCTTACACCTTTAAAGAGATTCAAAAGTGGACGGAAAGGATAGTTAAAGCTGCTATTGAAATAGAGCAAGACCCACAAGGTATCGTTATAAGGGTCACCCCGAAATTAGATGGTTATGCTGCGTTTGATGACGGAGAAAAATTGTATACCCGTGGTGATGGATATAGAGGTCAGGATATCACTCGTGCATTTGAACGAGGGTTACAAGTAGCAAACAATGGGAAACGTGGGTTGGGACCCGGTGAGATCGTCATTAACAAGTCATATTTCGATGAATTTCTTAGCGATAAGTTCGAAAACTCCAGAAATATTCAAGCTACTATAATTGCAGAAAAGAAAATTGACGAAAATGTAAAAATTGCTTTAGCTGAAGGAGCTTGTGTTTTTTTCCCATTTGCGATGCTTGATTCTTGGCATGGTTCCATAGACGAATTGTTGAGTAACTTCGACTCAATACTAGAAAAAATGTGGACTGCGGTTGATTTTGATATAGATGGGTTGATTCTAGAAACTACCAACGAATCAATAAAGAAACACATGGGGTCGACACGGAAGTTTCATAAATGGCAAATTGCTTTTAAGATTAATGAGGAATCAGCAGAGGTAGAAGTAATCAAAGTTACCCCGCAGACGTCAAGAACTGGCCGAGTATCTCCCGTTGCAGAATTAGTCCCTACGAAGCTTAGTGGTGCGACATTAAGTCGAGCAACGGTACATCACTATAGCATGGTTAAAATGAGTGGTGTCGGACCGGGGGCAGTTATTAAGCTCGTTAGAAGTGGCCAAGTGATTCCAAAAATTGAAGCTGTTATTAAACCAGCTATACCTGAAATACCCGAAAAGTGCCCCAGTTGCCAAGCTCATCTTTTATGGGAAGGTGATCATCTCATATGCCCAAATAAGTCTGAATGTCCCGCACAGACAGAAAATACCTTAGTTCACTTCTTTAAAACTCTAGGCAACATTGATGGTTTCGGACCAAAGGTTATAGAAAAAATAGCATCATCTGGAATTAAGTATATCCACGAGATCTATAATCTTCCAAAAGATAGATTTATAAGTTTTGGATTTGGAGAGAAAACAGCGCAAAATTTGTTGGATCAGCTTAAAGCAAGTAAAGAAATTGAAATCGAAGATTGGAGATTTCTAGCCGCATTTGGTGTGAGTCGGTTAGCTGGTGGAAATTGCGAGAAGTTACTTCAGCATTATCCTATTACTGAATTATTTGATCTTTCTACAGAGGATATAGTGAACATTGAGGGATTTGCACTAACCAGTGCAGAGGCAATTGTTGAAGGCCTGAAGAATATCAGAATTGAATTTTTTAAGGTATACGAACTTGGATTTAATCTAACAAGTACGCCCAAGGTGTCAGACACTCCAATTTCAGACTCCCCAATTGCAGGTGCTATTATTGTATTTACAGGGACTATGCAAAAAGGGTCTCGTGAGGATTTAGAAAAGCATGCCAAATCATTGGGGGCTAAAGTAGCGAAATCAGTATCAGGTAAAACAACCTATTTGGTTACTGGTGATAAAGTTGGTGAAGTTAAAATAAAGGCAGCTCTTGATAAGGGCGTTAAAGTGTTAACTGAAATGGACTACCTAGAGTTTATTAGTTCCAACAATTAGTTTTTTCAGTCTCCTTTTTAACAGGAGACAGAGGATTTACTGTCTATAAACAATTAACTTTTAATTAATATATTATGAATATCTAGATCCAAAGATTTTCTCATTGAAAATAGAATTCACTAGGAATAATTTTTTATTGGTATTCAGTGATATTCGGGGTTTTTCAGTGTTTGTTTAGTTTTCTATGGAAGGAAAGGCTTTTGAAGCTATTGTATTTTGTTAAAACCGATATGGCCGATTTAGACCCATTAGCATCAGGCGAAATATTTTCATTAGCTCTAGAAATATCAGATTTAGATAAGAGAGTCTCGGAGATGCTAGAGGTAGCACTAGATACTAGCTGGTTAGAACCGTTGGGTGTCATAGATAAGCTTGGATATGCAGCTAGATCTAAACGGACTAGAGATAAAATAGTTAATGAAATTCTGAACAATATTGAATCAGAAATTTCCGAAGAATTTGGCGAATATATGGTTTCTGATGTAGCGCAGTCTGCATTAAAAAAACATTTAAATCACATTCGTCTCCCTCTGGCTGAATTTATCAAAGAAAAAATTTCAGGTAATCCTGGTTTTGATTTTCATACAGAATGTCCAAAAGCTATACTTTCATTCGGGGAAGCAAAATACAGCGGTGTTAAAAATTCTCATGGAAGGGCATTAAAACAAATCAATGATTTTATTGTTGACGAAAAGGATATTCAGGAGTTGCCAGATATACAAAAATTTGTAACAAGTGCGGCAGCGTTAAATGCTATCAATGGACGTAAAGCCTATAGTGCAGCTTTTTCCATAATGTCTGACGATGTAGCATTAATTATGGAAAATGCTCTTAAATCTAAATATGTAAAAACGCTCCTAAAATACGAATCCTTGTATCTTATAGGGGTAAGGGTTGATGCTTAGAAACATCATACAAGGAGTCGGGATACGTGAGATTCTAGATTCATCAATTAAAGAATTTCATACCCATGGTCCAGTTGATATGGGGGTATTGGAAAAACTGAGTTTAATCAAAATTCATCACCCTGACATTTTCGCAGAGTATGAATTAAAGATTTTGAGTGTGATGGGCCTGTTTTATAAGCTGGAAAAACCGAATTCACTTCTTGAATCAATCTATCAGAATTTAGGTGAAACGATTAAGGACAAATTTGGAAAGGCATTTACTCCAGTACAGGCAAGTGCTTTTCAAGCTATATCTTCAAAACTATTCTACTCCTTTTCAGCGCCCACAAGCACGGGGAAGTCTCATTTATTCCGAGATTTGATTATTGAGGAAGTACTTGACATAGTCATTGTTGTGCCTTCACGTGCTTTGATTGCAGAATTTTACTCTTCTGTCATAGGTCTTGTTGGTAAGGACGTTTTAGTATTACAGTTTATTGAAAATATTAATTTGCATCATACCTCAAGACGGATTTTCATTATTACTCCAGAACGAGGAGTGGAGCTTTTCAAATATGCTAATATTTTCGACGTTGGCTTATTTTTATTTGATGAGGCTCAAATATCTGAGGAACCAATTAGGGGAATTTCTTTTGATGCATTTGTTCGGCGAACTAATACATCTTTTCCAAAAGCAAAAAAAATATTTGCACACCCTTTCATCGAAAATCCTGAAGCACAACTTTCAAAGCATAAATTTTATAAAAACTCAGAATCAAAGAGCTTTAAGCAAAACAATGTTGGAAAAGTCTACTTAAGTAGAGGTAAAGATGGCAATTTAACATATTTTTCTCCGAATTTTCAGACAATTAAAGTAGCGTGTAGCGTCGATTTAATTTCTCAAATACTTAAGAATAATGGGACAGTTCTTATATATATTTCAAAGAATAAAATCTTTAAAGGTAGTCACATTGAAATCTTTGGAAATTATATTGAGTTATGTCCATATATTAAAGATAAAAGTGCTATTGGTATCATTGATCGACTTAAGAAGTATATTGGAGCATCGGAAAAACAATTTGGTAAGCATTCTTCCTTTTTAAGTTTGATGGAGCGGGGTGTTGTTGTTCATCATGGCTCAATGCCCCTAAAAGCTAGGCTTTTAATTGAGCAATTTGTCCGTGAAGGGCATGCGAAAATTTGTTTTGCGACATCAACTTTGGTGCAAGGTATAAACATGCCCTTTGATTGTGTATGGATTGATAACTTTAGCGGGATGGAAGAACTAACGCTAAAAAATTTAATTGGGCGTGCAGGTAGGACAACTGCTCGAAAGGGCTATTTTGATTTTGGATATACAATCATAAATGCAGATAAAGTAGATACATTTATTAATCAAATTAGATTACCTACAAAGCTAGCTGATGAATCAAAGCTTGATGATGGATCAAAAGATATACCTGAAGATTTTTACGATTTAGTGACTGCAATAAAAACAAATACATTTAACGATGAGCTGCATCTGACTAATAGTCAAGTTCAGCGATTATCTGATGCAAATTTAAAGTCTGATATTCGATTTATCCTAGATAAACTAATAGAAGGTGAGCACCCTATTGGAGGTAATAAATATTATGATATTTCTCCTGCGGATCGTAAAAAATTAAAAGAGAAAATTAAAAAAGTATATATATCTCATCTCAAAAGAACATCACTAACAAAAAATGAACAAACAATTTTGAGTGCATCGATTCCTCTATTACTATGGCGGGTTCAAGGGAAATCTTTTAGTGAAACATTGTCACTAAGGCACGCATATTTAACTTACCGAGACGAAAGAAGAGCCTTGCGGAGAAAGTTAAGAGAAAAACAGATTACACAAGAAGAGTTTAATATTTTACTTAAAAAAATTAAAATTAGAGACACATATCGCGCACAGAGCCTCCCCAATAGGGATGTTAGAGCTGTAACTTTATTCAATCGTGGTACTTCGGTGAGTGACTTTGATTATGACTTGTTAGTTTACGATACCTACGATTACTTAGATAAAGTTATTAGTTTATCTTTAGCTGACCCAATTTGTGCTGCGTTGACCATATACTATGAACAAACAAAAGATTCGAGAGCCAAGGTTTTTAGAAATATAATTCGATATGGTACTAACAATGAAACTGAAATTTGGTTGTTAAAATATGGTTTTGATCCTGAAGATACAAACTGGATTATGAACTACGTTAAGCATGTCGATGAAAATGAGATTGATTTTATTGATGATTTAAGTACTCTTGACGAAGAGCAAAAAAGTATTTTACAGAGGTTTATTTACTAGTTTGCCTATATTGAATAATTCGTGTTAGGTTTAGTAAATCGAACTTAGTGATTTGTAATTGGACACGTTTAAGGATTGGTATAATAATCCAGTTTCTGAGATATTATCTCCGTATTCAAAAAATCCAAAGACTGGTATGAAATGTGGAACGAACAGTGGGTTCCTAAACTTGATTCTATGGCGTTTTTGCAAAATTTGTATATTGCTTCACATTCTGGACGGTTTCACCTTAGTCAAAAAGCCAAACCGTGGTACAAAATGTGTAAAGGGCTGCGTGTTCACAGCATTAGTCTATGTCTTTTGGGTGAAATCTGTACTGCATTACACATTTATGAAGGATTGCATCAGCAGATTGTGAACTAAAGCGAGCTGTAACGAAGTAAAAATAAGAGCTTTTGATATTAGTGGAATGTCTACAGGGGGTAATGTAGCTTTAAACAAAGATAATGAGCTAGTCAAGTTTACTTCGATCGCAAAACGGTAGTCTGTACGAGGCAACCTGCACTCAGGTTCGATTACTTTTGACCGCGCGTTAATTCTCAAGTGGGGACTAAATGAAGATTTTTATGGATACCAACGTATTTTATAACGATTGGTTCATGCGAAATGCAAACTTCAAATATTTGTTTCATTTTCTAAACAATGAAGGGCATGCTCTTATTTTATCTAATTTAGTTCTTCAGGAGTCAGAAAACATAAGAAAAAGAGAGTTATCTGATGCATTATCGGGAATACGCAATAATATAAAGAAAATTCAGAAGCTTAATCCAAGCAAGATTTCTTATGATGAAGACTCTCTCGGGGTGGAAGAATACAATCTCCTTTCTCTAATTGAATCAAGAGCACAGATAGTAGAGCTAATAGACTATGAAGGCATCTCCCATTCTGAAGTCGTCAATCGTGCGTTGCACAGCAAAAAGCCATTTATGGAAGGGGAAAAAGGTTATCGTGACACTCTCATTTGGCTTTCATTTTTAGACTACCTCGCACGCAATCAAGTTGATGAAGAGATAGCGTTTATAACTAATAATAAAAGCGATTTCTTCAAAGCAGGGGTAGACAATGTTGAATTTCATCCTGACTTAACAACTGACATGATTGCAAAAGGAGTACGCGCAAAAATAATACCTTTTACTTCACTTTTTAACTTTATTAATAGCGCAGTCGACAAAGACAAACATGCCATAGATCATTATGCCTCTGAAGAGATCTTTGAAAAATACATCGAAAGTTCTTCTTTGAAATTTATCGAAGGACTGTCGAATGTTGATTTGGCGTTTTACTTTGAAAACTCACTCTTTAAAACTACCGTCAAGGATGTGCTGGCAATAAGAACTGACATAATCGAAGGCCTTGAAGACGTAGAGGTCATGACTACCCATAAAATGGGAGATAACGAAATATATGTCAGTTACAGATATAGCCTGCGAAGAGTCGTTATCGAAATAGACATTCCAGAAGTAGATTACACACTCAATAAAGAAGAACTTGATAGGATATTCTACGAAGCTCAGATTCGTGCAGGTATTGTGACGCTATCGTGCGTTGTTCGTCCCTATTTCGATGTGAGCTTCATTTACAACGATAAAGATGAAAATTTTAAGAATTACGAGGTGGCGGATGTATGGTTCCGTCGATAACAGGGTCACATGAAGCTCAACTTGGACTCTGGAGCAAACGAGCCTCTGCTGATTATTTGATAGTCATGTCCGCAATTCGAAAGTAGTTGCCAATCAATAGTACGTTATGTTGCAGACTGTTTAAGTTGGAGTTTAGATAATTACGTTTTGCTGCACAGTCCTGAGCCGATGAATTTCATCAGGGCTGTAACCTTGTCGCAGTAGCGTAAAATCTTCGATTTGAATTTCAGCTGTTTCGCCATCTCCTTGAAGCAAGTAAGAACTACCTTTGCAAGTCTTTACTTGCTTGCCAGCCGGAATAACCTTAACAATTTTAGAACTGCAAACATAGTCACCAGTCTCAAACCTGAATGTTTCATCTTCAACACAGATACCCCAGAGTACTTTGCCAACCAGCTGTTTATTGTCAAGGATAGTGACGATATACCAATCTTTGAGAACAGTATTCATAAGATATCCTAACTTAAAATGAAGGCGAATGAATAAGCGAACAGAGCATGCTTGAGAAACTCAAAATCTGATTCCCTTTATGGCAGATATCACTGATCGGCTAAACTGAACGTGCTCACTACACAGCTTATGACCAAGTCTAATTACTCAGAATCGACACATAAGAATTGCAATATCGCTCAAACTCTAAGTCAGTGCATGATCTGATATATATTTCATATTTTTTCCCGGTGATTACCGTTATATTTCGTGAAGCGCCAAGGAATTTTTGCAATACCCCAGAAATTCTCTCGTAATATTCATGTGAGTCACCCACATATTCTCCACTGTCATTTACTTCAAACAATTCAGCTATAACAATATTATCTCCAATCTTAATAATACATTTCTGATTTATTATATGATCTTCTGATATATAAAACGTTTCTAGGTTTTCTGTGATGCCATCCGTTGGAAACCCAAGAAAGTAGAATACCTTACCATTGAAATTAGATGGTTTAAGCTTAGAACAACCGAATTCATCATCGATAGCACTAAGCGCTTCAAAAACAATATTTTGCAGAGCTTGCTGTGCTGGTGTATCCGGTTCCGCCGATAGATTGAAGGACGATTTTTTTGGAGCTGGCGATGTTCCGATGCTATTAAAAAATGCATCAGCGTCATCTTGCCAGCGGCACCAAGGTTTCCAGTGTATCGGAGCAAAACGGTACTTTGAAAATTCATTTCGAAGCTGAACGTGTTCACGCAATGTATTGTCTATAAACATCTCACTCACAATAATTCTAACGGCTAGCAATCTAAACTGAACATCATTGATTTTGATTTCGTGTTCAAATATACCTTTCGAAGGATCTTTCAAATCCGAGCAAGGCTGCCATTCATCGGCAAAAATTTCAGGCAACATTTGCAATGGGGCGCTCTGAGGGGATAAACCAAAAATTCCCCAAATCAAATTTGTCAGCGGTATTGGGCTAGATGGTTTATGCACAAAATGCTGAAAGCGCTCAGATAACAATTCAACATTGCTTTTGAGATAATTTATTGAATTTTTGCTCGAATGAGGGTGTAAATGACAAAACGGATAGACAATAGATTTTAGACTATTGCTTTCTAGTTTGTTGCAAAGATCATCATAATCATGACATTGATATATCGCTTGCGCGATAAAATTCTTGGATTTTGTTAGCGAACAATCAAGTAACTTTGACGCTCGCTTAGCTTGCAAAAATATATTTTTTGATAACTTCGATTCAGACATATGTGCGCCGCTCTCATCTAAGAAAGTTCGGACATCAACTCCTGCAAAGGCTGAGTGTCTCCAACGAACATGGTAGTTAAGTTGTCTAGATGCGTCGACTTCGGCCAAAAAGCGCAGGTCCGGGCTGTCTAGTCAACCCATGTACAGCATGATAACAACAAAAAAGCAAAAATAAAGCTTTTTATTATTGTCCGTTATCTACAAAAAAAGAAGGTTTCAGAGAAAAAACATCGATAATCAATTGTTTAGTCGTTACTTTTATTATTTGAGAAATTGGGCTCGTTGATAGCTCGATTAACAGTTCAGGCAATACTTCAACAAACTTGTTTAATACATCTTCGTCTGCATCTGGTTCCATTGCGGCTAAAAAAATCAAACCACTATATTTGTTTGAATTAATCTTCCGCTTGATATCAACTAAAGACTTTTCTTTGTAAAAATGCTTCGCAAGCAACATTTGTACTTGATTCTGTGGCATGTCTAAATGCTTTGCTAGACGCAAAGACTGGCGCTTTAAATTAGAAAGAAGCTTCGTATTATTAAAAGTAACAGACATACTTACCCTGCGAAAACCGCAGAATGCCCATCGCGCATGTCCACAGATCACAAGTTAAGTTCTTATTTTTAGGTAGGTGATTCGACTTTGTTTTGACGGTAACAGGCAGCCTACCGCTACCACTTCGAACATTATAAACTCAAGTAGCATGACTTTGCTCTGGAAACGTTACTCAGTTACTCAGCCAGATCGAGTAAGCCTATCTTGTGTTTGATGATAGGGTTGTTAATATGGAGCATGAGTGTTACTTTTTGTTTTGATTAAGGATTCGACACTCACAATCAATACTGGTAACTAACACCTTTTCAAGGTGATGTGTGAGATCAAATCGAGACTAATTCAATTTACCACTATGCTCACTGGTCGCTTACCACCTGTTGCACTTTTTAGTCACAACCAGTTACAGCATTCATTAGGTTGCTTGATTTTCAGCTATGAGCGAGTTACGGACATTGAACATATGCTGGTGAACGTGGATATTCTAATATTTTACAGTTAAAAAAAAATGTCTCAACAAAACTAATGGACTTGTAGCCATTAAAGTATGATGAAATCTACCCGAGAAAAGAGTCCTAATATTCAGAGTAATATTGCGTGTAGTGCTGTAAATCATTTTTTCAGTTTTTCTTAAGTAAATCTTAAGGTTTGCCTGATATTTTATTAAGACACTTTTTATTTAGCCGATAGGTTTCTTTAATTGCTTGACTTATCGGTGATTAATTTGCAAATTTATTATCGCTAATAACTAAAAAACAGGGATTTATATATGTTATCAGTTGTACTTCCTGCCAAAGACGAAGCCGAAAATATTGGCCATCTTATTGAAGAAATTCATACCAGCCTTGCTGATTTATACCCGTTTGAGATTATCGTTGTCGATGATGGCTGTAGTGATAGTACCTTTGAAACCGCCCTCGAAACTGGAAGAACATTAGGCTGTGATGTAAAAGCTATCAAACATGCCTACAGTGTCGGACAAAGCACAGCGATTGTGTCGGGTGTGTTACAGGCGAAATACACCTTGATGGCGACCCTTGATGCCGACGGACAAAACGATCCGGCTGATTTGCCTAAATTAGTTGAGCGCGCTCAACAAATAGAAGCCGCTAATTTTTGCGTAATTGGCTACCGTAAAAACCGAAAAGACACGCCTTGGAAACGTTTTCAGTCGCGTTTTGCTAATAAATTCCGCGATGCTATTTTACATGATGGTGTGCCAGATACCGGCTGTGGTTTGAAAGTAGTGCCCACAGCCACATACCTAAGGCTACCACACTTTAACCATATGCACCGTTATATTCCTGCTTTGGTCAAACGTATGGGAGGCGAAGTGCAAGTGCAAGAAGTGAACCACCGCGATCGTGAACATGGTCTATCAAAATACACGGCTTGGAATCGAGCTTGGGTCGGTATTGTTGATGTATTAGGCATGATGTGGCTTATTCGTCGTGGCAAAGTGCCAATGGTTAATGAAATTCAAACGAGTAACACTAGTGACGATTAACAGGCTCGCTAAATTTATTGTTAGTTTGTCGTTATTTATTGCGATAGCGTTTGCAGTTCAACAAGGTTTTTTTGAACATATCGCTGACAGTAACTGGGTCGCTAAGTTTGTTAAAGAACAAGGCAAACAAGCCGTTGTTGTATTGATGGCGATGGGGGCTGCCTATGCCGCTCTTGGTGCGCCACGCCAATTGTTAGCGTTTGCGTTTGGTTTTGCTTTTGGGGCTGTTGAAGGGGCACTTTTAGCGTTAGTAGCAACAGAGCTCGGTTGTATTTTGTCATTTTACGCCGCCAAATGGTTGTTTCGCTCAAGCTTGCAACGCAAATTTAATAAAAGTTTAATGAAATTTGAACGCTTGGTTAAAGACAATACCACCTTAAAGGTATTGATGATTCGGTTGTTACCTATCGGCAGTAACTTGTTTACTAATGTCGCAGCTGGAGCAACTACAGTACCGGCTCAGGGGTTTTTTCTTGGTAGCTTTATTGGCTACATTCCACAAACCTTAATTTTTGCCTACGCTGGCGCTGGAATTGGTTTATCAGAGCACGAAAAAATACTCATCAGTATTGCGCTGTTTATTGTTTCATCGGTAATTGGCTCACTGCTTTATCGCAGTCAATTTCGTCGTAAAGTACAAGAACTATAAAGAAGTTAGGTTATGAAAAATATAATAAAAACCTTCGAACAAGATGATTATTACGCCGTCTTAAAAATCTTACTGGCCTTTGCCGCTGTTATTATTTTATTAGGTATTGGTATTCGTTCACCGTGGCCTGCTGATGAACCTCGATTTGTTGAAGTAGCCAGAGAAATGGTTGCCACTGGCAATTGGCTATTTCCAATGCGTGGCGGTGAATTTTATCCTGATAAACCACCAGTTTTTATGTGGTCAATCGCTCTTTTTTATTCACTTATTGGCAACCTAAAACTGGCATTTTTACTGCCAAACGCCATCTGTGGCTTGATCACTTTATTTTTGGTGTATGATCTTGGGGCAAAACTCCATAGTGTTCGCGTGGGTCGCAATGCCGCTTTACTTTTATTAATTACACCACAATTTTTGATCCAAGCTAAAGCTGCCCAAATTGATGCGATGGTGATGTGTTGGATAACGATTGGTTGTTATGGCTTTATCCGTCATTTCATTTTAGGGCCCAATTGGCGCTGGTATTTTATTTCGTGGGCATTTATGGCGCTCGGCATTATTACTAAAGGGGTAGGTTTTTTACCTGTACTCATGTTTATTCCCATCATTGCTTATCGCTTGGCGAATAAAGACTATTTTAAAGGCAGGCTCACCTTCGCTTGTTGGTTAGGTTTTGTGCCCTTTTTCTTGGTGTTGGCGGCTTGGTTTGTACCGATGATGATTACGGTGGCAGAGCAAGCGACCCCTGAATTAATTCAGTACAAAAACAATATTCTGTTCAAGCAAACGGGCGAACGGTACGCCAATGCCTGGCATCACCTTGAGCCTTGGTATTATTTTATTGTTAGTGTAATTCCCGTGATGTGGTTTCCATTACCAATTTTATTGTTGAGCTCGCTAAAGCATGTTTATCACAAATTAAAAACAGATCCAGTATTGATGATATTGTTTGCTTGGGTTGTGCTTGTGGTGTGTTTTTTCAGTATTAGTCCGGGCAAGCGCGGGGTTTATGTGTTACCTGCATTGCCGATGTTGTCGCTGTTTACCACCATTGCTTACCATGAAGTTAAACTACCGTTATGGTTTAACCGCATCAGCAAAAGCATTTTATGGTTAATTGCTATTGTGCTTGTTGTCGCTTGCATTGGTTTATTAACGGGTCATAAAAAATTAGTGAAACCATTAACCGCATACCCTGAAATGATCCCGTGGGCGGCAGGTTTAGCGTTTATTTTAGCAGCGATATGGTTAGTTAGTTTATGGCGATTACGGTCGAAAAACGCCTTTTTTAATTTAGGAATGGTAATTGTCGCTTCTTGGTTAATAGTGAGTACCTTAGGATATTGGCTAGCCGAGCCCCTGCGCACACCCAAACATGTTATTGAAGAAGTGGAAAACACCTTAGGTCAGCATGGTGAGCGCGGTGAACTTGGGTTAGTGAAATTTAAAGAGCAATTTTTATTGTTTTCACAATTACCAATAACGCATTTTAGTTACCTAGCAACGGATGAAGAAGAAGAGCGTAACGCATGGCTATGGATGGGCGAGAAGGCGGGTCGATTTATTTTAGTGCCAGATGATGCCAACTTAACGTGTTTCGATGTGTCTAACGGGCAAGATATGGGCTACGCTCACAGGCAGCACTGGTTATTATTAAGTGCTAAGCAAATGGCAGAAAACTGCCAAGCGCCAAAAGTTATTAAGCGTTTTAGTGTTCCTAGAGAAGCGTATTAATGAAAATAGCTGTAGTAGGAGCAGGTTTTGTTGGTTTGTCTAATGCCATTTTACTTGCTCAGCATAATAAGGTGGTTATCTACGATATCGTTCCAGCGAAAGTAGATTTAATTAATAGTCGTAAATCTCCCTTTGTCGATAAAGAAATAGAAGCTTTTTTATTTAAAGATGATCTCGATTTTGTTCAGTCACTTGAAAGCGCGTTAGGAATTAAAGCCAAGAAAAATTTTATGCCGATGCAAGCGGGCGATGTTTACCAAACCTTTGCAGATATTGATGACTTATTTAATGTTACTGGCTATAAGCCTAAAATGAGTGTTGAACAGGGCGTTAATAACTTTGTTGACTGGTATCGTGAATTTTATGGTTAAGTGATTTATCTATCCATTTTTGCATAATAGTGACATCTAGAGATGTCCGCCTATATTTCTAATATCAGTAATTATCTGCTGTAATCAAACAGGACACTTTGATAATGGAATATTATCCAATACTATTCATCAAGGTCCGTTCATGGCACTAAGCAGCCTGAATAATCAGAGGTTTGCTCCAAACTGAGTGCAGTAAAGCCGGAAGCTCATTAGAAGTTGATTGAAACCAGTATGCGACATCGCTAGCGCTGACTAATAGTGGCATACGGGAATGATAAGGAGCACATTGCTCTGTTGGTGAAGTGGTAAGTGTGACCAACTGCGGAAGCTGGTTTTCGTCACCCTGATAGTAGATACCCGCCATCAGCAAATAATCAGCGTTCGCTGGGCGAAAGAGATATTTTTGCTTTTTTAACTTCCCTTCCTCTCTCCATTCATACCAGCCAGATACAGGAATTAGGCAACGTCTCGCAATGATAGCCTGCTTAAAGGTCGGCTTTTCTAAAACAGTCTCGGCCTTGGCATTAATAATTAGCGTTTTACTCCAGCTAGGCTGGATACCCCAGCAAGCATTGAATTGCTCGAATCGGTTGCAGTTTTGTACTATTGTTGCTAGTTCTTGAGTAGGTCGCAGGTCCGTATTGGTTCGTATTTTGAACTGAACGCCCAAAGCGCCGTGCAGCCCAATTACTAAGGGGCTTTCTGTCACATTCATGCGGCCACACATTTATATTCCACCATTATTAATGAGCTAAAGGTCATTCCACTTTTAAACGCGAATTGAAGTGATTTGTTTTGAAATTAGATTAACTTGCTCAAAAAGCCCGCTGGCTTCAAATCAGATTTACAGCTGGCATCATATCTACTGCCAGCTAGCCCAGACAAAGCCTGCTTCTGCCTATGCTTTTTGAGCTGTCTTGCGTTCATGCGCCGTTGGCGTGCGAGACGTTTCTCATAGCATAGCTGACCACGCGACTTGGACGCGCTAATAGATGCAAAAGTAACAGTGACAACACCCAAAGACGTAGGTTTTTGAGTACTCTTGTGTTGTTTAAATCTCTCGGAGAGCAGCTGTTTATTTTTTGCAGCGAGTCGTTTTTTCATTAGCGATCTCCTGTCGATTACTTGAGATCAAGAAACACCAACATATGTCTAAACTACCTGAAAACAACATCGAATTATCTCTCATGAATGATCCATGCAGGAATTCATACGCTGCAATCATCTTTAACTTCATTGCCACGTGAATAGCCTTTTATTTCAGCGACTTTCAATTTATATCGTAAACTATCGTTAATTATAACTTCAGATGAATCACGCAGTTTCGAGTAAAAAGGATAAGTTTCGAATGTATCCTTTTGATGACATTTAAATTTTGTCAATAACCTTTAGGATATTTTCAAGGGCATTTTCCTTTGAAATAATACCAGATTCGAATTGCTTTTGGATGCGTTTTAGTTTCTTTAGTTCAGTTTTAATAAGAGCGCTTATATTAGCGTGTTCGTTCTTCAGTCTATATTTGTTGTTATAATCTTGAGCTAAATGCACATAGGTCGACATAGTACTATCAGAGGCATGAAGCGTAAGTTTTCTCACTGCGTTCATTGCAAGCGGAAGTATGTTAGTGAACGAAGTGTTTGAAGATTTTTCCTGTATCGCCCGAGCTACGTTTAAAGTGATAAATCGATGTCTAAAAGAATGATTGTTTACATGTCTCAATCGCTTTGCATAATCACTTTGTTTTATTATCGAGAGGGTATAGTTCTTGAGGTAACCCCCCGTCAAAGGTCGTCCATTTTCTGCATGGACAAAAAGTTTATCGTGATCCATATCCGGCCATTCCGCCTCAATGGCATTTATATAGCTAACAACCAGTTGTATAACTCCGTTAGATATTGGAATTTTTCTAAAATTTCCTTTGTATTTTCCTTTTTTTACGGGAATTGACCCAATTTCGACTTCTTCGTCTGCATCTTTAAGTGGGGAGTATGCTAACTTAAACATACTTCTGGTGAAGTCCGCTAATTCGCTAATCCTTGCACCCGTGGCGTCTAAAAGATAGCTCAAGACTTCCCACCGATTCTTTATGATGTAACTAGGATTGGGGTGCTCCTTAGTACAATTTATGGCGTCTAGCCAATCGATGAACTCGTCATCTCTAATATAGTCTACTTCTTCGGTAATCTTAATTAGACCTTCAAAAGACTTATGATCATAATAATCTTTTAACTTCCCGCCAGCGTTAAAATAATGCTTTGAGACGTTGATTTGGTATCGCACTTTATTAATTGATTTATCCGTAATAAGTGTTAGTTCTGGATATTTTTTTTGCAAATAGAAGAAATATTCAATGGCATTTCTACAGTGTGTTTTAACCGTTCCGCTATCTACTTTTCTACCATTCAAATGTTTAACAAACCTAAAGAATTCTTCATCATTGAAGTTAAGCAAATTAAGTGAAGGCTGATTCTCAATATAACTCAACAGTATGGAGATACTTCTGGCGTGAGCTACAACTGTGCTAGACACAGGCTTTATGCCATACACTGAATTCGAACCACTATATTGTAAGATATACAAATTTGCTTCCCAGTCAAAATTTCCATTTTTGTCAAGGATGTACGGGTACTCAAAGTCATGGTTCGGGGTGACTTTTAGAAAGTGCAAATCCGGGGTTTTGGCTATACGAATTGCGCTCATTTGACAGATTTTAACTTGTTGTTTTGTGTTTGAGTTTGTTTTCTAAGCAGATCATAGTATTTTTGACTGTCAAAATTGTGCTCAACAATATAGGCTCTTAGCTGATTGTACGCTCTAAAAATCTCAATAACTGCCCGATCCAAATTCTCGATTTCTAATTTTAGTTGTCTTATTTCCGCGTTCAGTTGAGCACGAGTCTTATAGCTTGAACATTTCTGAAAATTTGATATTTCCGAATTTAGCAATTCAGATAATTTCTGGTTAAAGTCTAAGACAGCTTTTTTAAGGTTGTTGAAATGAATGATGTTTTTATCTGTATTCGCAGTGTTGTAAGCGTACTTTTTTACGCCTAGCTCTTCAGACTCCCACGCATTAACATCCCCAATATTTAACTTTGTAGAGTTTTTGCTCAATGGGATATAACGTGACCTATCCCCGGAATTAGTACCAATCCCGTGATGAGATTTTCCACCTTATGCTGCCTGCTTTGCATACTCAACAGGCGA
>FWPV01005162.1_pt1 | contig 17071 bp, 18 predicted proteins | sample 2228371 | NCBI WGS metagenome assembly FWPV01 (sample SAMEA103939776, study PRJEB20133) | metagenome | reverse complement strand
GGCGCCGTGCCGCTCACCGGGACCCTGATCAACGTCGCCACGGTCCTCGCGGGGACCGCCGGCGTGGCCACGCGGCTCGTCGGTGAGTTCCGCCGTGAGCTCGGCTCAAGACGCTCGGTCTCACTGCTGGATGAGCTCACAGGGCTGTACTCCAGGACGTACTTCATGCGGGCGCTCGCTTCTGAGGTCAAGAGGGCCGAGCGCGACCGTCGCGAGCTGCACGTCCTGCTCGTCGACATCGATCGCTTCTGGGAGTTCAACAAGCGCTTCGGCTTCGACCATGGGGACCGGATGCTGGCTGCCGTAGCGCAAGCCATCGGGGACACGATCACGCGGACCGGTGATGAGGTCGCGACTAGGAACCTTGCCTGCCGCTTCGGTGGAGAAGAGTTCGCCGTGCTCTATGTGGAAGACGAGCGCCTCGGCAAGACTCCTCTCGCAGTCGACGCCAAGGGACTCGCCGAGCAGCTCTGCGCGGGAGTGGCGTCGGTGGCCGTCGACGACGCCAGCGTCACGGTGTCTGTGGGGGTGGCGTCTTATCCGGCGGACGGACGCACGGTAGAAGACCTCGTCGACGCCGCTGATGTTGCGCTGGGGTGTGCTGCGGCCGAGGGTGGGAACCGTGCGGTCTCGGCTGCGGAGTGCGCTCCGCCGGAAGGGGCGGTCTGATGGTGCGGCGCGCGGCGGTCCTCGTCGTCGCGGCCTGCCTTGCGCTGTTCGCGCTGGGCGTCTCGCTTGCGCCCCTCCAGACCGAGGGCTTCACGCAGACACTCAGCGCCCGGTACTCACGGGCTGCAGAGGCGGGGCTTTCGCCGGAACGCATGAGCGAGATCGCGGAGGTGGTGCGGGCGTACGTGGTAGCAGGCCGTGGTGAACTGCCGGCAACCGTCGATGGGCGCCCGGGTTTCGAGCGCGCCGCGATCTCGCACCTCGACGACGTGGCGGACGTGCTCGCGGCCGCGCGCTGGACGACGTTTGTGATCGGGGTCGCGCTCGCTGTCGCCAGCGTGACGGCCTGGCGATGCGGTCTGCACCGCGAGGTAGCGCGAGCGCTCGAGTCCGGCGCTGCGGTCACCGTCACGCTTCCCGTCGTGACGGTCGCGATCGCCCTAGCCGACTTCGACGCCTTCTTCGCCGGCTTCCACTCGCTCATGTTCGCGAGCGGCACGTGGACCTTCCCGCCGGACTCGCTGTTGATACTCGCGTTCCCAGAAGGTTTCTGGGTTGCGAGTGGTGTGGCCTGGGCGCTCCTCGTGCTCGCATGCGGGGGGCTCTACGCGGTATTCGGAGCGGTCGTGCGCCGCGCGGTGCGGTGAGTATCGCGCTTTCGGAAGGGTGGCATGTTTTCGATTAAGAATCGTGACAAATCGCCTCGCAGGTGTAGACTCTCCTACGAAGCGGGCCATCTGAGCCCGAAGACGGGGGAACGACCGCCGTCTCCCGCCACCCGGCGAGGACCCGACGCGGTTGTATGTCAAGGAGGTGACTGCGAATGGCAGCCAAGGAAGGTTACTGCGTCAAGTGCAAGGCCAAGAAGGAGATCAAGGACGCCCAGGAGATCACGATGAAGAACGGTCGCCCGGCCACCCAGGGGCTGTGCCCGGATTGCGGCACGAAGATCTTCAAGATCGGCAAGTAGTAGTCGGTCTCCTGTTTCTTGTGTGAGAGGCGCTGCCCGTCGCCCTGTTCGTGGCCCGGGCGGCGCCTCTGCCGTCTCTGGTTGACACGTGAGAAACCACAAGCGTAGCGTGCTGCGGGTGTGCTTCGCGGTGGCAGCGCGATGGCAGGGAGGGCGAGAGCGTCAGATGAACGTCATCGTGGTGGGATGCGGGCGTGTCGGTTCGCAGCTCGCGACGCTGCTGTCTATCGAAGGCAACAACGTCACCGTGATCGACAAGGACCAGGACTCGTTCCGGAGGCTCGGCACGAGCTTCAACGGTGTGACGATGAAGGGCCTGGGCTTCGACGAGGAGATCCTGATCGAGGCCGGGATCGAAGAGACCGACGTCTTCGCGGCGGTGACGAACCTCGACAACACCAATCTCATGGCTGCCGAGGTGGCCCGCAAGATCTTCCATGTGCCTCACGTCGTCGCCCGCCTGTACAACCCGCAGCGCGAGAGGACCTACCAGCAGCTCGACCTCGACTACGTGTGCGGGACGACACTCGTGGCCGAATCGCTCCTCGACAAGATCAAGTCCGGCCACGGACACCACGTCGATTCGTTCGGTGACGTGGAGATAGTCGTCTTCAAGTTGCGCGCCGACTGGGCTGGTCACCTCGTGCGAGAGATGTTTCTCGAAGGCCAGATCCTTCCAGCGATCATCGCGCGCGGTGACCGTACGTTCATCCCGACGATGGACACCGTCTTCGAGCCGGGGGACGTCGTGCGCGCTGCGGTCAAGAACGAGGCGGTCCCGAAGCTCGCCCGCTTCATGGAGGAGTAGCGGTGTACATCGTCATCAATGGTGGAGGCAAGGTAGCGAGCTACCTCGCCCGCACGCTCATCGCCTCGGGTCACGATGTGGCCGTGATCGAGAAACGCGAAGAGGTCGTCGACAAGCTGGTTGGAGAGCTGCCGCGCAGCGCGCTCGTGATCCTCGGTGACGGCTGTGACGCGACGTACCAAGACGATGCCGGTGTCGCTCGGGCCGACGTCTTCGCGTCGGTCAAAGGCGACGATGACGACAACCTCGTCGCCTGTCAGCTCGCGAGGGTCGCCTTCGGCGTGCCCAGAGCCATCTCCCGTGTCAACAACCCCAAGAACGAGCACATCTTCAATACCCTCGGTATCGAGGCCATCTCCTCGACGACGATCATCAGCCGCATGATCGAGGAGGAAGCCACCGTCGGCGACATCCGGACGCTCACGACGCTTCGCAAGGGCAACATGGCGATCGTCGAAGTCGAACTGCCCAAGGACCGCTGCACGGTGTGCAACAAGCCGGTGTCGACGCTGGCGCTGCCCAAGGACTGCGTGCTCATCGCCGTGATCCGGGAGGACGAGTCCACGGAGACGGTCCGAGGCGACACGCTGCTCAACGCCGGCGACACGGTCGTCGCGTTCACGGCGGTCGAGTCGGAGCGTGCCCTCAAGAAGGTCCTCACGGGGGAGTAGCCGCAACTGACCCGCCGCTTCGACCGGCAACGTCGTGGGGAGAGCCGACCTGGCTGAACAGCGCCTCCACGGGCTGGTCCTCGGCTGGCCCGTCCACCCCTTGGTGATGGTCGATCGCTTGCGTCACCCCCGACGCTCTGATCCGCGGGGCCAAGGACATAGGGGCCATTCCTGTTTCAGCACCATTCGGGTGTGTTTCAAATGTTACGTCTGGACGGGAACAATCGCTGAAAGTCCGCATTGAGTAGCGGGCGGTGTTCGGGGCATGTTGTCCACGCGTTGGCGCTGGGAGAGGTGACCGATGGAATCGATGATGGGAAGGCGGGAGGTCTTGCGCGGCTTGTTCGCCGGCTTGGCCGCGCTTTTCGGTGTGGGCGCGGCGAGTTGGTCGTTGCCGGCCGCCGGCGCCCGGTCACGTCCGACAAGGTTGCAGCTTCAGGGGGTCGACTGGCACCGCTTCTCTGTGAGCAGCGACGCCGGTCTGCCGCCCGCCCCAGGAGAACGGGCGGTTATGACCGGAATACTCGTCGGAGGGGACGGTGTCAGCGTCGGAACGTTCCGGTCGGTGTCGTTCTTCGGCGGGCCGCTCTGGTCGGACAACGATGCGCCGAGCCTCGAGTTCCATACGTTCGAAGTTGGAGCAGACGCCATTTTCGGACTCGGGCAGACCGGAGAAGGCGGTGGCGTGTTCGCTGTGGCCGGTGGCACCGGGCGGTTTGCGGGTTCGCGCGGCAGTTACGTGGCGGAGCAGGCGCCTTATGAAACCGGCGGCGACGGCACAGCGAGGTTCACGTTCACGTTCATGTGATCGCGCCGCTTCACTTGTGTCGAGGTGTACCTAGGAGGTGTCCAGATGGCTGTCGACTATTTCCTGAAGATCGAAGGCATCAAGGGTGAGAGCGAAGACATCGCCCATCGCGACTGGATCGAGGTCGAGTCGTGGAGCTGGGGCCTGAGCCAGCCTGGAATACGGATGGCCGTCGGCGTCGGAGCAGGGTCGGGGGCTGGGAGAGCCGCGTTCAAGCCGCTCAGCATCCAGAAGCGCCTCGACAAGTCCTCGCCGGCACTCTTTCGCAACTGTGCGAGTGCGCGACGCCTGCCCTCTGCAATCCTTGAGCTCGTGGAACGGAGCACGGAATCTGGTGAGGGCTCATCCGGCAGAGTGCTGTTGAGCTACAAGATGAAGGATGTGGTCATCACCGGCTGGCAGTTCAGCGCCCTTCCATCCGGTGATGAGGACGGCCATGGCACAGATGTTGGGTCGACGCAAGGGTCTGTCGGACCGGTTTCGTCGGCCGGAGGCGGCGAGGACCGGCCCATGGAGAGCCTGTCTCTCAACTACGGTGCCATCGAGATGGTCTATACGGGGGTGCAGCAAGACGGCACCGAAGCCGCTCCCGTGAGGGCTGCGTGGGATCTCAAGTTGAACAAGGCGGTCTGAGCCGATCGAGACCAGCGGCGCAGTGCGTCTCGGCTCCAGGCCGGCCTCGAAATGCCGGTCGAAGGGTCTGTGTGCCAGCCGTTGACCGGCGCTTTGCGATGGTGCTAAGGTTCCGCCCACATCGCGGCTGCGATCGCGTGATGAATCGAGGAAGCACCCAGGACGTGAGGGAAGAGGGCGCCATCAGCCCGGCCACCCCTCCGATGTCTCCCGCCAGACCCGCGTGGAGAGCGCGGCAGTGGAAGCGGGTCGGTCCCGCACCGGTATCCCGGGGAATGAGGTTCGGCTGGTCGAATCGCGCTCGTCGTGTCGCTGGTCATGGCTGAAGGGTGAGAGACGATCTTCCGAGCGAAGATAGGTGGTACCGCGACGCCCCCTCGCCCTATCAGGCCGAGGGGGCTTTTTCGTCGCGCGGCCCGTAGGGCTAGCACGCGCAGGGCAGGTGGTCGGTGTGGGCACGGCTCGAGTCGTCTTCGACCGGTGGAGTGACAGGTACGCTTCGCGCCTTTCAGGCGTGCGGTCGAGCGCGGTCCGCGACCTGTTCGCGGCTGCGTCGCGGCCAGACATGATCTCGTTCGCCGGTGGGATGCCGGAGGTCTCTCGGGTGCCTGCTTCTGCGGTTGCCAACGCCGCTCACGACGCCGTACTGCACGAAGGCGCGCACGCCCTTCAGTACGGGTCGAGCGAGGGGCGCGCCGAGACGCGCGCTCTCATCGTGGAGCTCATGGCTGAGAGCGGCGTGCGTGTATGCGCCGACGACGTCGTCGTGACGGCGGGGGCGCAGCAGGCGCTCGACCTGCTCGGCAAGACGTTCATCGACCCTGGTGACGTCATCATCACCGAGGGTCCCACGTACCTGGGGGCCTTGCAGGCGTTCTCGGCCTACCAGCCCGACATCCGGTGCGTGCCGCTCGACGAGCACGGGATGCGTGTCGACCTTCTGGAGGACGAGCTCAGACGACTCGGGCCGCGAGGCGCCAAGTTCATCTACACGATTCCGAACTTCCACAATCCTGGTGGTGTCACGATGAGTGCTGAGCGCCGCCGCAGGCTCCTCGAGCTGGCGCGCGAGTACGATCTGCCCGTGGTCGAAGATGATCCATACGGGAGGCTCAGGTTCGAGGGTGGGCACGTCAAGGCGTTGCGCGCGCTCGACGACGAGGTCATCTACCTCGGCACGTTCAGCAAGATCTTTGCGCCCGGGTTGCGCTTGGGATGGGTCGTCGCACCCCGGCCCATCCTGTCGAAGGTCCTGTTGGTCAAGCAGGGGGCGGACCTGTGCGGTAGCAACTTCGCCCAGGTCACCGCGGAACGCTACTTCAGCGGGACGCGTTGGAGGCGCGTTCTGCAAGGGCTGACGCGCACCTACGCCGAGCGGCGCGACGCGATGCTTGCCGCGCTGGATGAGCACTTCCCGCCCGAGGCGAATTGGACGCGTCCCGAGGGCGGCTTCTTCGTGTGGGTGGAGTTGCCGTCGTACGTCGACTGTCAGAACATGCTTGCGGAGGCCGTAGAGCATGGCGTCGCGTTCGTGCCCGGCGACGGCTTCTTCCCCGACGGACGGGGGCGCAACTGTATGCGCCTCGCCTTCTGTTACGCGGAGCCGGCGGCTATCGAGGAGGGCATCCGCCGTCTCGGAGAGGTGCTTGAGGACCGGCTCGAACTGTACCGCGCGTTCATCGCGGCGGGCGCCATCGAGGCACCGTCCGCAGGCGCCGCCTGAGAAGAGGGTCGATCGCATGAGGCGCAAGATCGCGGTCTTGATGGGCGGGCGCTCGCTGGAGCGTGAGGTCTCCTTGGCGAGCGGCAAGCGCGTGTGCGAGGCGCTTGAGGCCTCCGGACATATGGTTCTCGCTCTGGACGTGACCGCCGACCTCGTCTCCACGCTGCGTTCCGAGCGTCCCGATGCAGCCTACATCGCCTTGCACGGGAAGTACGGTGAAGACGGCACGATCCAGGAGCTGCTCGAGTTCTTGCGCATCCCGTATACGGGCCCCGGGGTCGTCTCGTGCGCGCTGTCGTGGGACAAGTCGGTAGCCAAGCATCTGCTCGCCGAGAACGGGGTGGCCACACCGGCTTGGATCACGCTCACGTCGGATGCGTTCAAGCAGATGGGGGCGGCGACCGCTATCGACCTGATGGCCGCAGCGGTCGGAGGGTTTCCTGTGGCGGTCAAGCCCGCACGCCAAGGATCGGCCCTCGGGTTCATGCGCGTCGATGAGGAGTCCGGTCTCGCCGAGGCGCTTCTCGATGCGCTGTCCTACGACACGGCGGCACTCGTCGAGAGGTGGGTCGAAGGGACCGAGCTCGCTGTGAGCGTGCTCGGAGGCCAGAACGACGCCGAGGTCCTGCCCGCTGTCGAGATAGCCCCGAAGTCCGGGAGGTACGATTTCTCGGCCCGTTACGCCGAGGGCGAGACGGACTTCTACGTCCCGGCACGCCTCGACACGGCGGTTCTCGAGGAGGTGTCGCGTGTCGCAGCGCGCGTCCACTCGCTGCTGCGTTGCCGCGACGTGAGCCGGGTGGACATGGTCGTCGACACGGACGGAAGACCGTGGGTGCTCGAGGCCAATACGTCTCCGGGGATGACGGAGACGTCGTTGCTCCCTATGGCTGCGGCCGCTTGCGGCATGACTTTCCAAGATGTGGTATCAAGAGTGTTCGAGGCCGCGCTATCCCGAGGCGAATCGGGTATAGAGCAGTCGTGAGGCCCGGCGCGCGACACATGCCGGGCCGGATGTTCTCGCTGAGGGATCTGCTGCATCGAACACGGAGGTGCGTGACCATGTATGACTATCGTCGCGGGGGGTCGGTCTTCGGTGCGTTCCTGCTCGGAGGCTTCGTCGGCGCGGTGCTGGGGCTGTTGTTCGCCCCGCGTTCAGGCAAGGAGACGCGCGAGCTCATCGCCGGCAAGGCCGAGGAGTACTGGGGCGAGGGCGTCGAGATGTACGAGGCTGGCCGCGAGAAGGTCATCGAGGTCTACTCGACCGGCAAAGAGAAGGTCGCTGAGTCGAGCGAGCAACTGCGGAGCAAGATCGAAGAGGCCCGCGAGCGGCTTCAAGAGCAGGTCGCGAAGTCCGCTGAGGCCGGCCGTGAGAAGATCTCCGAGGCGGTTCCCGCGGTCAAGGAGGTTTTGGACAAGGCAGCTGGTGCTGCAAAGAGCGGCGTGGATGTGGCGGGGGCCAGGGCCGCCGACACGCTCGACTTCGTCGCGAAGAAGGCGCACGGCAGCGAGCCGCCGGCCGGCACCGCCGAGGCGGGCGGGCTCTTGGATGACCCGACCGAGGCTCCGCAGGGAGCGTAGAAGACGCATTCGCTGCTACTATCGAAGCCGGCCTTCGCACGAGAGGGCCGGCTTCGTCGTCGGCGAGGTCGCGAGGAGGTGCGCGTGCGGTCGCTTCTCGAAGTGTCAGGGCTGCCTGTCGTTCGCGAGAATGGCAAGCGCGTCGGTCGCGTGGGCGACGTGCTCTTCGCTCCTGAGGGCGCTCGTGTCGTCGGCTTCGCCGTCGAGCGTCCGCGGCTGCTCATGCTGTTCGATCGCGCCGACAGGTACCTGGCGCTTGCCGGCGTGCGGCTCGAGCCGGAGCGCATCATCGTCCCAATGCGCGGCGCGGCCTGGGGACGCGCCGGAGAGCGTCGCATCGGCGCCTCGTGGGACAAGACCGTGATATGGGTGGGCATGCCCGCCCGTACGCGATCCGGGATCGACCTGGGCCGCGTGCGCGATGGTCTGTTCGACCCTGAGACGGGCCGGCTAGAGGCTGTCGGCTTGAGCGCAGGGGTGACCGCCGATCTCGCGCTCGGCGTGCGGGACCTTTCCGCTTCGCTCGTCACGGGCTTCGAAGACGGTATGGTCGTCTTCGCTGACGAAGCCTGCGACGTCGAGACCTCTGGCGGCGCGGCGGCGGCGGCGGGGCGTGGCGCGGCCGTGGCCAAGCAGGCTGCTGGAGAGCTGGTCGAGCAGGCGAGCGCGGCCGCCGTGAAGGCGGCTGCGTACGGAGCCGCAGCGGCCCGCATGGCCGTGCGGAGCCCTGCGGGCAAGAAGGCGGCCGGTTGGCTCAAGTCGCTGCGAGACGAGCTGGTCGATGCCATGGGCGACGACGAGGATGGGTGAGCGTCGTGGCTCGTAAGTTGAGGCCCTTGAATCTCAGTGACCTGTCACGCCTGCCAGCTTCGTGCGGCGGCTGTGTGTTCTGGGAGTCGGCCGCCCGGGCCGAGCCGGCCTGCGGTTCCCTGTGTGACGTGGAGTTGGCGCAGGCATGGCATCGGCAGGTGACCGACGAGTGGGGCGAGTGCGGTCGTGTCGCCTACGAAGACGATGAGGTGCTGGGCTTCATCAAGTATGCGCCGAGCCGGTACTTCCCGCAGACGGCGTCGTTTGCAGCGGGTCCCACCGATCCCTCGACGCCGCTCATCGCGTGCTTGCACGTCTCCGCTGACGCGCGGCACCACGGTCTCGGGTCGGTGCTGCTGAGGTCTGCGCTGCGCGATCTCGCGCTTCGCGGTGAGCGGCGCGTCGAGGCGTTCGGAGCAGTGCACAAACCCGCAGTCCTCGAGGAGTCGCCATTGCTCGGCGTTGACTTCCTGCTCCGCAACGGCTTCACCGTCGCACGGCCGGATCCGCTCTACCCGCTGCTCAAGCTCGACTTGAGGTCGCTCGCGATACTCACAGAGAACCTGGAGTCGGTGCTGGAGTCGCTTCGATTCCCGTTACGCGTTCCGAAGCGCGCTCCGGCCACCTGGATGGAAGGGCCGATACGTGGCTGATACGCTGAAGAGGACAGGGTCCCGTGAGCGTGTCCGGGCGTTCTTGGAGCGCCATGGCCTGGATACGGGTCTGACGGAGTTCGCGCGCTCCACGAAAACCGCAGCAGAGGCAGCCGAGGTGATGGGTTGCGAACTCGGCCAGATCGTGAAGTCGCTCGTCGTGCTCGCCGACGGGCGGCCTGTGCTCGCGCTCGTGGCGGGCGACCGGAGAGGCGATCTCGATGCGATCGCCGCCGAGACCGGTGCGCGGTCTGCCCGTATGGCTGACGCCGACGCGGTGAGGGCTGCCACGGGCTACGCCATAGGTGGCGTGTCGCCGTTCGACCTGCCCGATGACCTCGAGGTGCTCGTCGACGACTCGCTGTCTCGCTACGAGGTGGTGTATCCAGCGGCGGGCACCCCGTCTTCGATGGTGCGCATCGCGCGGAGGGACCTCGAGCGTCTTGTGGGCGGGCGCGTGGCACGTATCTCGCAGTGAGGCTCGGGCTGGGAGATCCTTCAGAGAGGCGATGGGTTTTCTTCATGTCGTACTACTACGTCGTACCACCCCGCCGCACCGTGGTCGTGCGGCGCATCGCACTCGCTGCGCTCGCTCTGGTCCTGGGCGGCGCGCTGCTGGCAAGCTATGCGCTCGCGCGGCCCGTGACCGTCGAGGTCGATGGGAGTGTGGTCGAGGTGCCCGCCGGCGCGGTCGTCGCCGACCTGGAGCGCATGAAAGTGTTCAAGGCGCCGCCCGGTGACCTTATCGCTGTGGACGGTACCGTCGCGAAACGCGGAGGCGGCGCACCTGCCCGCCTGCTGCGCAACGGCCAGCCGGCCAATCCGGCGGAGCGGTTGTACAGAGGCGACGTGCTCATCAGCCGACGGGGAGCCGACGTGCCGGAGTCACTCGAGGAGACGCGACTCCCGATCGCGTACGAGACGAGCGTCAGAGGCAAGGGGTCACTATCGACGGTGACGAGGGCGGGCCGGCCCGGCGTGCAACTTGTGAAGCGCGGGGTCGTGTCCCATCTCGTGGTGGACAGCGTGGTGCTTGTCGAGCCGGTCGACGAGGTGATCACGCGGTCAGGTCCGAAGCCGGGAGCCAAGCTCGTCGCGCTGACCTTCGATGACGGTCCGTGGCCGGGCTTCACCGCCCGCGTGCTCGACGAGCTCGAGAAGGCCGGCGTCAAGGCGACGTTCTTCATGCTCGGCGGTCAGGTGAAGCGGTACCCGCAGATTGCAAGACGAGTGGCCGAAGAGGGCCACTTGCTCGCCAGCCACTCCCTGGGACACAAGTACTTCTCGAAGATCAGCGCGGGGCAGATCAAGCGTGAGGTGAACGGCGGACGGAACGTCATAAGGGCGGCGACGGGCGTCACCACGAACTGGATCCGTCCGCCCTACGGTGCGATGGATGTCGAGGCGTGGCGAGTCGTGCGGGCCTCCGGTGCCAAGGTCGTACTGTGGGACGTCGATAGCGGGGATTGGCGCAAACCCGGCGAGAAGGTCATCGCGAACACGGTCGTCAAACACGTGACGCCCGGGTCGATCGTGCTCATGCACGACGGCGGGGGGGACAGGTCACAAACCGTCAAGGCGATTCCGATACTCGTGAAGAAGCTCAAGGCCAAGGGCTACGTGTTCGTCACCGTGGAGGAACTGGTCAACGCCAAAGGCGTCACCAAAGCACCCGCAGCGCGAGCCGCGGCGGCGAACCGCCCGAAGTAGGGCCCCTCAGCTTCGCACGATGAGGCGGGAGGGGGTCACGACGGCGTCGAGCCGAACGTCGTGCTCCGCGTTCGGAATCTCGGTAAGGACCTGCTCGTCGAAGGCCAACCCGACGCGCGCGCATCCTTCACGGAGCGAAGGCAGCAGGCGGTCGTAGTAGCCGCCGCCGTACCCGAGACGCCAGCACCGTTCGTCGAATGCGACGCCGGGAACGATGACCGCGTCGACGACCGCGGGAGCGACCTTGAGAGCATCGGCGGGCGGTTCGAGGATTCCGAACACGCCGCTTACGAGTGCTGTCTGCTCACCCACGACGTGCAAACTCAACCGGCCTGGGGCTTCGACGCGCGGGAGAGCTATCGCGATGCCACGCGCTCTCAGGAGGCGGACAGCTGGCCCGGGGTCGAACTCCTCTGCCGACGCACCGTACGCGAGTACGAGGCGCGCGGTCGCGAAGGCGGGTAGCGCGACAAGACGCTCCGCAGCGGCGATGGCCGCGGTGCGGCAGGCATCGCCGTCGAGGGCGCAGCGCGCCGCTCGAGCCCGTGCTCGCGCGGCGCGCTTCGCTGCCTCGACGTCAGCGTAGGGGCCGGCCGTCTCTTCGTGCACCTTCCTCCTCACAACGTGCCGATCACAACAGACCGGTCGCCTCGGCGATCTGGAAGCCGAACATGGCGGCGGTCAGTCCGAACACCACGACGACCGTCGTCCAGCACAGGATATTCGCAAGCCGCCCGTTCACGTACACACCCATGACGCGGCGGTCATTGACGATGCGGATCATGAAGATGAGCAGGAACGGCAGGAGTACGCCGTTGACGACCTGCGACAGGAGCAGGATGGTGATGAGGTCCATGCCCGGGAGCAGGATGAACAGCGCCCCGAAGGCGATGATGAACGTGTAGATGCCGTTGAAAGCGGGCGCCTCGTGCCACGTGCGGTCAAGCCCGCGCTCCCACCCGAACGCCTCGGTGATCGCGTAGGATGCCGTGAGCGGCAGGACCGCCGCGGACAGCAGCGCCGACGACAGCAGGCCGACTGAGAACAGCAGCGTGGTGTAGCCGCCGGCCAGAGGCTCGAGTGCGCGCGCGGCCTCCTCGGCGGACGCGATGCGGATCCCTGCGGGGTGCAGCACAGCTCCGGCGGTGATGATGATGAAGCAGGCGACGATGTTGGCCGATATCGCGCCGGCGATCACATCCCACTTCGCTATGGCCCAGTCACGGACCGAGAGGCCCTTGTCGACGATGTTCGACTGGACGAGGAACTGCATCCATGGCGCGATGGTGGTCCCCGTCATGCCGACCGTGAGCGCGACGAACTCGGCGTTGGGCACCACCGAAGGCGTCACGAGAGCTCGAGCCACGCCGGCCCAATCAGGCCTCGCTAGGATGGCCGCAGCGATGTAGGAGACGAAGACGAGCGACAGCGTGAGCAGCACCTTCTCGACGTTGCGGTAGTTGCCCCGGGTCACGAGCAGCCATACGGCGACAGCGGCGACCGTCACCGAGAGGTATCGGGAGACCCCGAACAGCTCCATCGCAGCTGCGACACCTGCGAACTCGGCGACGGATGTCGCGACCGCAGAGGCGAGCAGGCATGCCATCGCGAACAGCGACGGTCGCACGCCGAACTTCTCGCGGATGAGCGCTGCGAGCCCTTTGCCGCTGACGGCGCCCATGCGCCCCGCCATCTCCTGGACGATGATGAAAGATGGCGTCATCGCGAGCATCGCCCACAGAAGGGTGAAGCCGTACCGAGCTCCTACCGCCGAGTACGTGGAGATGCCGCCGGGGTCGTTGCCAGCGGACGCTGCGACGATACCGGGGCCGATGGCGGCGAGAACCGAGAACAGCCCGGTGCGGCGGCGAGTGTCAGGGGCAGCAGCCATCCGTCATCCCAGGAGCGAGACAAGCCAGCCGCCGGCGAACGACAGGCCCACGTAGCTGACCGCCGCGAACAGCATCGATGCGGTTGCGAGCGCAGCTGAGCTCACGGGTTTGCCGCCGTCGCTGCGACGTAGCGCCAGTTCGGCCAGGAGCCCGCCGAACAGTACCGTTAGCAGGACGGAGAGGGCGGTCGCCCCTCCGAACACGGCAGCGAGACGCTCACTGCCGGTCTGCAGCTCAAGCAGACTGAACGCGATGGTACCTGCAGCCGCCGCGATCGCGAGCCCGATACCGCCTTCGGTGACGAGCCTGCGCCCGAGAGACGGCCGCTCGTCCTCTGACGCGCCGGTGATGAGCTCGGCGACCGCGCGAGAGGACGAATCCTCGCCTGTCCTCAGCAAGAGTGGCATGAGGACCGACGCGGTCGTGCTCAGCGCCAGCCCATATAGCAGCCAGTCAGGCTGGGTCGAGGTCGCTTCGGCGCCCGTGTCGAGCCGGGCGCGCACGAGTTGGGCTCCGAAGAGCGCCGCAAGCCAGATGAGCGCCCACGCGCTGCGCCGCACGACCCACCGTCCAAGAGATGCGACGTCGCCGCGCTCGTGACCCGCGCCAGCAGCGAGCGCGAGGTCCTCTTCGGCCTCTTCTTCCAAGACGTCGAGCGCGTCGTCGACGGTGACGATGCCGAGGAGGACCCCACGCTCGTCGACGACAGGAAGTGCGAGCAGGTCGTACTTGCTCATCCGTTCCGCGACGTCTTCTTGGTCATCATCGGGACCTGCGGTGAACAGCTCTCGCTCAGCGAGCGTTGCGACGGTCGTGTCGGGTTGCGCGAGCAAGAGGTCGCGTAGCGAGATGACCCCGGTCAGCTTGCGGTCGGCATCCACTACGTACACGTAGTAGATGGACTCACGCTCTTCGGCGACCTCGCGGAGGTGCTCGATGACCTGCTGGACCGTCATGTCTTCCGTCACCGTGGTGACCTCGGGAGTCATGATGCCGCCGGCGGTCTTCTCCCTGTAGCCGAGCAGTTGGCGGATCGCGCTCGCGTCCTCCACGCCCATGAGCCGGAGCAGACGCTCGGCCTTGTCGTACGGCAGGTCACCGATGATGTCGGCCGCGTCGTCGGGATCCATCTCAGCGAGGAGCGAGGATGCTCGACTCTCCGAAAGATCGTCGATGACGTCTGCCTGCAACTCGTCTTCGAGCTCTGAGATCGTCTCCGCGGCAGCCTCGTTGTCCAGGTGCGAGAAGACCAGTGCGCGCTGTGAGGGTGAGAGCTGTTCAAGTATGTCGGCCACGTCCGCGGGGTGAAGCTCGTGGAGACGTTTATGCGTCACCGAGAGCTTGACCTGCGAGAGGTCGCGGTCGAGCAGGTCCATGTAGTTCCAGGCGATGAGGTTCTCTGGGATCTCGGCGCCGAACAGGTGCGCGGCGTGCGCGACCAGCCTCTCGAAGGCTGGCGAGATGCCACGCAGGATGCCGCGGATGCCGACCTCTGCACCCAGGAGCCTCAACTGGTTGCGCGACTCGGAGAGTTTGAGGTCGTTGACGCGCACGACCTTCATGCCTTGCGTGTCGACGATCTGTTTGTTGAGCAGATCGCGGTGGAGCAGGACCTCGTCGGGCTGCAGGTAGCTGAAACGAATCTCAGGGGCGGGAACGGACAACGTGACCTGCTCGCCATCGAATTCGGCGACGTACTTGCGCCACGACAGCATGAAGGGCGTCTTGTCAGGGCCGAGGAACGCAAGCGAGGTGACGCGCGGGAACACCTCGCCTGTGGCGATGGCGACGTCTGATATGGTGCCGATGCGTGCGCCCGTGGCATCGACCACAGGCTTGCCCAGCATCTGGGACAGGTAGATCATGCGCGCTCCCTCCTTCCCCGTGCGCTTGCCACGCGGAGACGCCGTCCTCGACACTCTCAGCAGACGCTGATGTCGGGTGCCCGGCGTGGCCTTGGCCAGCGGGGTCGTTCGCGGGCGGGTCGGCCTCCGGCCGGCGCCGCCGCACAGGCGGGAGCCCAAGCCGGAGGGCTACGGACTGTGAGGTCTCACGTAGGCCCTTGTCTCTTCGGCTGCAGGTCAGACAGCACACAAAAGCCCCTGCGTCCGATCCAGGACGAGGGGCGGCGGAGCGGAGCGCCATCAGGCGCCAGGCCGTGCGTCTGCGGGTGCGTCGCGACTCCCGGCCGCATCCGCACACTCGCGCTGCTTGCCTCCCTCGTCTGAGGTTTTGGCACTGTCCGACGTAGGGCGCTCGGCGCGTGGTGTCACCGAAGCGACGGAGCCTTCCTCCGTCTGCGGTCCCAGGCGATGCTCCCAGGACCGCGAGCCCAGCCACCTTAGCCTTCGCCTTAAGCCGGCGAGGGCTGTTCTACCCATTGGTGTCTCTCGACATTTCCGGGCAGTGGCCTGTGTTCGAACAGGAGCCGCACCGTAACGGATTCAAGCGTGGCTGCTGTGGCTGTCAATACTCGACGGCTCTCATGGAGACGTCCAGCACACGAATCATACGCCCGCAAAGCGAACGGCTGCAACGGGCCGGTCAGACCTCGCTTCGGCGTGCGGCGAGCCAGAGGCGCGCGAAGGCCGCCCAGCCGTCGCCCCTCTTGCCTTGCACCAACACCGCGTTGGCGTGGTTCGGCAGTTCGTCGGCAAGCCCAGGCACATCGAGGGCGTTCTCCACGAGGACGGCGAGCCCGACCGCAGGTGCACTTGCGAGGTCGGTGGGAGCATCGCCGATGATCGCGGCGCGACGGGGTTCGATCCCACGCTCCTGAAGGTCGAGCTCGATGGCGCGCCGCTTGGACACACCTTTCGGGACGATGTGGTAGGCATGCATGGGGCCGCGGCAACGCAAGCCGTGCATGCGTCGCCTGACAAGTCCGTTGTCGATGATGTCCATAGGCGGCTCGAGCGTGTCGAGCACCCTCTGTGCGGCGGCCAGGTCCAGACAGCCGCGCAAGACATGGGTCGCGTCGCGGTGCAGGTGCCACGGGTCGTGGTATTCGACCTGGCCGGGGAATGCGGCGACGAGCGTCTCGTACGCGCCGGAGGCGAGTATCTCCTCGAAGACGGTTCGTCCGTCGGCTGGGACGCCCTCGGGCCAATGCGGTGTGTCGACGACGAGTTCTCGGCTGGAGCCGTTCCACCGTGTGCGAATCGCACCCGCCTCGGCGATGAAGTCGCCCCAGCCACAAACACGAGCGAGCTCTACGAGCTGCAGCCGTGATCGTCCTGACACGATGACGACGGGCAGTCCGGCACGATTGATGTCGACCACGGCCGCAGCTGTGGTGGCTGACGGCGCGCCGTCACCATCGGCGAGCAGCGTGCCGCCGGGAGCGAGCAGGGTGCCATCAAGGTCCGTGTAGAGGATCTCGACGTCGGCGAGGAGGTCGAGGTGCTCCGGAGACTGAGCGAGAAAGGTGGGATCAGGCATGACGGCTCCCCGGTACGGCGCGATGGCACTTCGTGATTCTAGCGTAGCTGACGGGTCCACGACCGGTGTGGCGCGTGCGGCGCGACAGGACAGCGCGCGAGTACATGCCTCCCGCCGGAAGCGTCATGCGTGCGAGTGACGCTTGCGGTATAACGGGTGAGTGCATCCGCGGCTCGCGTAGCCGTCTCTCGTAGTGCGTCACCGACCAAGGGGAGCAGCGATGAACTCCGAGTACGACCTTCCGTTCCCTCAGTACCGCTGCCCGACGTGCGGCAAGGACCTGCCTTTGGGAGAGGCTCGCATGACGGTGACCTGTGCAGACCACACAGAGAAGCCGGCCGTCGACTTCGAGGTCCGGCGGGCCCAGCCCTCGGACCGACAGGCGATCGAGACGATCTGTGACCGGGCCCTGGGGGAGACCGTGGTCGATGCGTTCGGCGGGTCGTTCGACATCCTCGAAGGGATCAATCTCATCGCGGTGGCCGGCAGTGAGCTCATAGGGCTCATGTCGCTCGTGGTGTCGCAAGGAGAGGTGACGATCGTCTTCGTCTCGGTGTACCCGGATCATCAAGGCACAGGCGTAGGCTCGGCGTTGCTCGACGCGGCCGACCGCTTCGCGGCGGAGCGCGGACTCGGCTTCCTGCGTGTCGCCGCGACCAACGACGATGTGCCGCTCATCTACTTCTACCAGCGTCATGGGTT
>FWPV01009040.1_pt1 | contig 17072 bp, 12 predicted proteins | sample 2228371 | NCBI WGS metagenome assembly FWPV01 (sample SAMEA103939776, study PRJEB20133) | metagenome | reverse complement strand
CATCGAGCGGGGGCAGGGCGAGTCGCCGATCCCGCAGGACCTCGACGAGGATCCCGCCCGCCGCGACGAGGACGAGGGGCCCGAACTGGGGGTCGCGGACGACCCCCAGGGCCACCTCGACCCCGGCCGGGACCATCTTCGCCACCGTGACCCGGGGGCCGAGGGCCCGGGCCAGGTCCTCGTAGGCGTCCCCCAGCGATCCCGGGTCGTCGATCCCCACCCGCACCCCGCCGACGTCGGACTTGTGTTGCACGCCCGGCGCCGCCGTCTTCAGCACGACCGGGAACCCGAGGTGGCGGGCGGCCGCGATGGCCTCCTCGAGCGTCTCCGCGCGCCGGGCCTCGGCGACCGGGATGCCGTAGTCGGCGAGGAGCCCGAGGCCCTCGAGCTCGTCCAGGGGCTCGCCGGCGCGCAGGCGCGCCCGCCAGCGCTCCCGCACCTCCTCGGGGACCGGCGAGGACCCCGCGAGCGGCGGCAGCGCCCGGTGGTCTCGGTGCTCGAAGAGGTGCTTGAAGGCGGCGAGCCCCGTGAGCGTGCCCTCCAGCGCCGGGGCCCCGGCGTCGTGGATCCGCTGCACGTCCGGGCGCGAGATCCCGCCGGCGAAGTTGCTGAGCATGGCCATGGGCTTGTCGGTCTCCGGCCACACCTTCAGGAAGCAGGAGAAGTAGCCCTCCTCGTCGGCATCGTCGGTGACCATGTCCACGGCGAAGGCGAGGGCCGCGACGTTCGGGTCGTTCACCAGCGTGCGCAGGGACTCCGTGATGACCCGCCCGGCGTCCCGTCCCGTGCCCCAGAAGTCCAGGGGGTTCACCGGCGGGAGCCCCTCGTCGAGGATCTCAGCGAGACGCGCCGTGCTCTCCGGGGTGAGCGTGGCGAGGGGAACCCCGACGGCCGCCGCGGCGTCCACCATCATCGCCCGCTCGCCGCCGGAGTCGTGGGCGGTCGCGAGCGCGCCGGGCCCGGCCCTGCGCCCCGCGACGAAGAGCGCGAGGGTGTCGGCCATCTCGTCGAGCGACTCCACGCGGTGGATGCCCTCGGCCTCGAACAGGGCCTCGTACGCGCCGTCCTCGCCCGCGAGGGCGCCGGAGTGGGCCGCGATCATCTCCCGCGTGAAGGCCTCCCGGCCCACCTTCAGGACGACCACGGGCACGTCCCGCTCTCGGGCCACGCGCATCGCGGCGCGGAAGGCCGCCGGATCGCGGATCGTCTCGATGAACAGACCGATCGCCCGGGTGCTCTCGAGCTCGAGGGCGTAGGTGAGGTAGTCGGCGGTCGTCGTCACCAGCTCCTGCCCGGAGGACACGGCCAGGTTGAACCGCAGGTTCCGGTCGTTGTGCAGCAGCGCGGCGAAGGCCGAGCCCGAGTGGCTGACGAACGTGATCCCGCCGGGGGCGAGGTCCGCCGGCTCCTCCCAGCCCGTCGCGCGCAGGCCCCGCTCGAGGTTCACGAAGCCCATGCAGTTCGCGCCGCAGATCGCCATCCCCGCCTCCCGGGCGATCGCGGCCAGCCGCTCGGTGAGGGGCGGCACGCCCGGCCGCGGCGCCTCGTAGGCGCTCGCGTAGATCACCGCGGAGCCCGCGCCCGCCTCGACGCACGCCCGCAGCGTCTCCTCGAGCTGCGCGTTGGCGAGCGCCACGATGGCGAGGTCCACCGGCCCCGGGACCTCCGCGATGGAGGGGTAGCAGCGGTGGCCGAACAGCTCCTCGTAGCGAGGGTTGATCGGGTAGACGGCGCCGTCGAACCGGCCGAGCTCGACGAGCTCCCGCATCGTCTCGTGCCCGACCGACCCCTCGCGGGCGCTCGCGCCGATCACGGCCACCGAGCGCGCCTCGAGCATCCGCCGCACCGCCTCGCGGCGGTCCGTCCCTCGGCTCGTCACGGCCCGAGGCTACTTCTTCTTCAGCGCGCGGTCCTTCACGGCCGCCCGGAAGGCCTGCCAGCCCGGGATGCCGTTCACGCCGCCGCCCGCGTGGGTCGCGCTCGACCCGTGGTACAGACCCCGGATCGGCGTGCGGTAGTCCGCGTACCCTGGCGCCGGCCGCATGTGGAAGAGCTGGTCCACGGCGAGCTCCCCGTGGAAGATGTTGCCCCCGATCAGCCCCAGCTCCTGCTCCATGTCGTACGGCCCGATGATCTGCCGGTCGATCACCGCGCTCTTGAAGTTCGGGGCGAGCGCCGTGTACTCGTCGATGCAGCGGTCGGCGTAGGCCTCGAGCTCCTCCCGGTGCGGCTCCTTGCTCCACTCGTGGGGCACCCACTGCGTGTACATGGAGAAGATGTGGATGCCCTCGGGGCAGAGCTTCTTGTCGAGGGTCGTCGGGATCACCCCGTCCACGAAGGGACGCGTCGCGGCCTTCTTCTCCATGTGGGCGTCCTGGAAGGCGCGCTCCGCGTAGTCCGTGGAGAAGCAGAGCTCGACCGAGCCGGTGTGGTGGTCCTGGAGTTCCTTGCCCGGGTCGGCGATGAAGTCGGGCAGCTCCGAGAGGGCCACGTTGATCTTCACCACGCCCGAGCGCGTCCGCCAGTTCTCGATGTCGCGGACGAAGTCCGCCGGCAGCTCAACCCGGTCGATGAGCTGGAGGAACGCGATCTTCGGGTGGATCGTGGTCACGCCGATCGGCGCGTAGAGCTCCTCGCCGCTCTCCAGAGCGACGCCCACGAACCGGCCACCCCGCACGAGGATCTTCGCGACGCGGGCGTTCGTCCGGATCTCGCAGCCGAAGGACTCGGCGGAGCGGCGGATCGCGTCGGCCACGGCCCCCATGCCGCCCTGCTGGAACCCCCACGAGCCGAGGTGGCCGTCGCCCACGTCCCCGATGGAGTGGTGCAGCATGACGTAGGCGGTCCCGGGCTCGTCGGGCCCGGCCCAGGTGCCGATGACCCCGTTCACCGCGAGCATGCCCTTCACGGCGTCGGACTCGAACCACTCGTTCAAGAGGTCCGTGACGCTCATGGAGAAGAGCTTCGTGACGCTCGCCACGCCGCGGACGCCGAGCTTGCGCATCCTCCACGCGGTCTCGGCCGTCTCCAGGAGGTCGCCGAGGGTGAGCGACCCGAGCTTCGGCGGGACGCGCAGGAGCAGCGGCCCGAGGACGTCGGCCACGCCCTTCAGCCACTCCTCCCACAGCGGGAGGGTCTCGGCGTCCTTCTTGGAGAACTGCGCCACCGACTCGTAGGACTTGGCCGCGTCGTCGGCGTAGACCTTGATCGAGCGCCCGTCCGGGAAGGCCTGGTAGTAGGGCCCGAACGGCGTGACGTCGTACCCGTGGCGCTTGAGCTGGAGCTCCCGGATGATCGTCGGGGGCATCAGCGACATCACGTACGAGTAGGTCGAGACCTTGATCTCCGGGTGGTTCGGGAACGGCGCGCTCGTGTCGGCGGCGCCGCCGGTCTTGTGCCGGGCCTCGAGCACCACGACCCGCGCCCCCGCCCGGGCGAAGTAGGCGCCGCACACGAGCCCGTTGTGTCCCCCACCGATGATGATCGCGTCGTACTGGCCTGCCATCGGACCCTCCCCTCGGGCGACCTTCGGACCGAATCTTCGCGCGTGTTTGAACGACGAGTCAAGCCCGCCCGGGCGATGCGCCCGTTGACAACCCGGCGCGACGGGGTAAAGTGCCCTGAACGCCGGTTCAGCGGGCCCGGAGGCGGACCCGGCCGCACCTCGAACGGCGTTCAGGAGGAGGACGTGAGCGGGACGGCGACGAAGGCCCGGGACCGGCACCAGGAGATCCTCGACGCGGCGGCACGGGTGATCACCGAGCGCGGCCTCGCCGAGACGCGGATCGCGGACATCGCCGAGCGCGCGGGGGTCTCGCCCGGTCTCATCCTCTACTACTTCGACTCCAAGGACCGGCTCCTGTCGGAGGCCCTCACCTACGCGAACGACCAGTTCTACCTGCGGATGTCGCGGGAGATCCGGCGGATCCGCTCCGCCCGCGAGCAGCTGCGGCGGCTCATCGACCTCTCGGTGCCCGGCTACCTGCCGGAGTACGGGCGCCTGGACGAGTGGGCGCTGTGGGTCGAGGTCTGGGTCCGGGCCCTGCGGGACCCCGAGATGGCCAAGGACCGCGAGGCCCTCGACCAGCGCTGGCGGAACCAGATCGCCGAGATCGTCCGCGCCGGCCAGGCCTCCGGCGAGTTCACCTCGACGGTCCCGGCCGAGGAGCTCGCCCTGCGCCTCGCCTGCCTCATCGACGGCCTGGCGATCCAGGTGGTGATGAACGACTCCCAGGTCACCCCCGAGCGGATGCACCGCACCTGCATGGAGGTGGCCGCGAACGAGCTCGGCTTCCGGCTCGACGCCTAAGCGCCCCGCTCCGCGAAGCGGCGGAGGTCGGCGAGGTGCTCCTCGTAGTGCTCGATCGTCTCCCAGACGAACCAGCGCTCCGCGGCCTCGTCCACCTCGGGCAGGGCGGCCCACGCGGCGAGCATCCGGGCCCGGGCCGCATCGAGGCCCTGCTCCACATCGGCGAGGGACATGGAGCGGGACTCCTCCAGGACCCGCGCGTTCTCGGCGTCGGTCGCCTCGTCGTCCTCGGGCGGCTCGACGAAGGTCCCCTCGCGCATCTGCTCGAGCATCTCCGCGAGGTCGTTCCACCAGTGGGCGATGTGCCAGAGCACGTCCTTCACGCTCCACCCCTCCGGCGTCACCGTCGGCTCCTCGAGCCGCCCGGGCGGCAGGGCGTCCACGAGCGCCCGCACCTCGGCCCAGGCATCGCGCTCCCGCTCGGTGAGCGTCGCCTTGTCGGTCATGCTCCCCTCCTCGGTCTCACCCGGCCAGCGCGCGGACCCCGCGCTTGGCGAGCTGGTCCGCGACGATGTTCCGCTGGATCTCGGAGGTGCCCTCCCAGATCCGATCCACCCGCAGCTCGCGGTAGAACCGCTCGGCCACGTTCTCGCGCATGTACCCGCGCCCGCCGAAGATCTGCACGGCGCGGTCGGCGACCCGGTTCGCCATCTCGCTCGCGTAGAGCTTGGCCATCGAGCAGCGGGCGTGCTGGATCTTCACGTCCACGCCGCGGTCGATGTCGCGGGCGAGCTCGTAGGTCATGAGCCGGGCCGCCCACAGCTCGGTGACCGAGTCCGCGAGCATGTGCGCCACGGCCTGGTGCTCGATGATCGGCCGCCCGAACTGCACCCGCTCCTTCGCGAAGGCCGTCGCCTCCTCCACCAGCCGCTCGGCGGCACCGCAGCACCGCGCGGCGATCATGAGCCGCTCGTAGCGGAACCAGGCGTAGGTGAAGGCGAGGCCGTCGCCCTCCTCACCGATCAGGTTCCCCGCGGGCACGCGCACGCCCTCGAAGGCCACGATGGCGTGGCTGTCCGGGAACGTGTGCGAGTACGCGGGCTCGCGCACGAGCCGGACCCCCGGCGTGTCCTTGTCCACGAAGAACATGGCGTGCTCGCCGGCGTGGGGGCCGTTCGCGAGCTTGGCCTGGAAGAAGCAGTAGTCGGCGACGTTGAACGAGGTGACGTGCCACTTCGTCCCGTCGAGGACGTAGACGTCCCCCTCGCGGCGGGCCGTGGCCTGGATCGCGTCGACGTCGGAGCCGGCGCCCTCCTCGGTGATCGCGTAGCACTCGTGGCGCTCGCCCCGGATCGTCGGGACGATCCAGCGTTCGAGCTGCTCCCGGCTCACCACCTCCGGCGCCCAGGACGGCGGGGTGTGGACGCACCAGCCGAGGGCGTTCGTCGCCCGCCCCAGCTGCTCCGACACGAGCACCTGCTGGAACGTGGTGAAGCCCCCACCGCCGAGCTCCTGCGGCATGTTCATCGCGTACAGGCCGAGCTCCATCGCCCGGCGACGGTGGGCCTGCCGCACCTCCTCGGGGATGCGGCCGCCGTGCTCCTCGGCGTGGACCTCCCAGGGGATCAGCTCCTCGTCCACGAAGCGCCGGGCGGTCTCCTGGATCCGCCGGTCCTCCTCGCTCATGGGGTACGTGCCCGCGACCATGACCACCTCCGCGCGGGAGCATACCCCGGAGGCTGAACGACGGTTCAGCCTCCCGGATCAGCCCACCAGATCGGGCTCGCCGGCGCCCGCCCAGAGGACCTCGAGCCGGTCCGCGTGGCGATCGAGCATGGCGAGCGTGTGCTCGTCCAGCTCGTGCTCGCGCTCGGGGATCTCCACCCGCTCGACCTCGTCGCCGAACAGCGCGGAGGAGAAGTAGCGCTGGCCGGAGTCGGCGATCACCGTCACGATCCGCCGGAGCTCGGGGTGGGCCCGAGCCACCTCGAGGGCCGCCGCCACGTTGCACCCCGAGGACGTGCCGCAGAAGATCCCCTCCTCGTGCGCGAGGCGCCGGGTCATCTGTCGAGCGACCTCCGTGGGCACGGCGACGACCCCGTCGATCACCTCGAGGTCGAGGTTCCTCGGCACGATCCCGTCGCCGATCCCCGGGATGCCGTGGGGACCCCAGCGCCGGGCCGAGATGAGGGCGCACTCTGCGGGCTCGGCCGTGTAGACGCGGGTGGGCGCCCCCCGCTCACGCAGGAACCGCCCGACGCCGCTGATCCAGCCGCCCGTGCCCTGGGCCGCCACGACCGCGTCCAGCCGGCCCTCCATCTGCTCCCAGATCTCCGGCGCCGTCGTCACACGGTGCGCCTCGATGTTGTCGGGGTTCTCGAACTCCGCCGGCACGAAGTAGCGGTCGGGATCGGCGGCGCGCAGCTCCTCCATCTTCGCCAGGGCGAGGTCCACGTCGGACTCTCCCCCGGGGGTGAGGATGAGCTCGGCGCCGTAGGCGCGGATGAGCTTCTTGCGCTCCTCGCCCATCCCCTCGGGCATGATGATCGTGCACGGGTAGCCCTTGATCGCAGCCACCGCGGCGCAGGCGATCCCCGCGTTGCCCGTGGTGCACTCCATCACGGTCATGCCGGGGCGGAGCTCTCCGCGCTCCTCCGCGCGCTCGAGCATGAACCGGTAGATCCGGTCCTTCACCGAGCCCGTGGGGCCGTACCACTCGACCTTCGCGTACAGCTCGATGTCCGGGGCGATCCGCGCGAGGCGTACGAGCGGGGTCGCGCCGACGGCGTCGAGCAGCGACGCGACGGGTCGACGGTAGTGGTCCCACGCGATCATCCCTCACCTCCCTGCGAACGCCGAGCGCCGCTCGACGTACCCGAGCCGACGTGAGATGGCGTCGGCGATCTCCATCGTGTGGCGGGCGACCCGTGGCAGGTCGATCGGTCGGAGCCGGAACGCGGGGCCGCTCACCGAGAGGGCGGCCACCACCGCCCCGTCGGCCTGGCGGACCGGGGCGGCCACCGCGTTCAGGCCCTCCTCGAGCTCCTCCAGGGTCTGCGCGTAGCCGCGACGGCGCACCTGCTCGAGCTGCTCCTCGAGGAGGCCGGGATCGGTGATGGTCCGGTCCGTGAAGGGCTGGAGGTGCCGGAGGAGCCCGCGGCGCCGCCCCGGGTCCATCCAGGCGAGCAGGACCTTCCCGTTCGAGGTGCAGTGCAGCGGCGTCCGCCGTCCCACCCAGTTCACCGAGACCACGGAGCGGCTCCCGCTCACCTGGTCCACGTACACCACCGAGTCGCCGGAGAGCACCCCGAGGTTCACGGTCTCCCGCGTCCGGTCGGCGAGCTCCTCCAGGAGCGGGCGCGCCACGCGCACGATCTCGAGCTCGGCCATGGCGGCCCCGGCCAGGCGGATGAGACCGAAGCCGAGACGGTACTTCTCGGTCGCGGGGTCCCGCTCGAGGAGGCCCCGCTCGGCCAGGGTGGCGACGAGCCGGGAGGCCGTGGCCTTGTGCACGCCGAGGCGGCGGCCGAGCTCGCTCACCCCGAGCTCGCCCGCCTCGGAGATGTGCTCGAGCGCGCTGATCGCTCGTCGCACCGAGCGCAGGTTGCCGCCGTCGTCCATCCGAGCCCCCACCGCAGACAGCCCGTCCCTCGGAGGGCGCGAACGCTACCACATCGTGGCCCTGCGCGCACCCGGGTTGCGGAGCGCGCGACGGCCGGCTCCCGCCCCGGGACGGCGGCCGGGTAGCCTCCGCCCCATGCCTGCCTCGCGACCCGAGCCCGAGCGCCTGTGGCGCTCCACCGAGCCCAAGGGGTCCTACGAGGTCGTCATCGTGGGGGGCGGCGGGCACGGCCTCGCCACCGCCTACTACCTCGCGCGGAACCACGGGATCCGCGACGTGTGCGTGCTCGAGCGCGGGTGGCTCGCGGGCGGCAACATGGCGCGCAACACCACGATCATCCGCTCCAACTACCTCTGGGACGCCTCGGCCGCGCTCTACGAGCACTCGCTGCAGCTCTGGGAGGGGCTCGAGGACGAGCTCGACTGGGACCTCCAGTTCAGCCAGCGCGGGGTGCTGAACCTCGCCCACTCCCTCGGCGACGTCCGCAGCTCCCTGCGGCGGGTCGAGGCCAACCGGTTGAACGGCATCGACGCCGAGTGGCTGGAGCCGGCGGAGGTCGCGGCGTTCTGCCCCATCGTGAACGTCTCCCCCGACGTCCGGTACCCGATCCTCGGGGCGACCCTCCAGCGCCGGGGCGGCGTGGCGCGGCACGACCGCGTCGCCTGGGCCTACGCCACGCGGGCGAGCGAGCTCGGGGTGGACATCGTGGAGCACGCGGAGGTGACCGGGTTCCTCCGGGACGGCGACCGCGTGTGCGGGGTGCGGACCACCCGCGGAGACGTCCTGGCCGGAAGGGTCGCGCTCGCGGCGGCCGGGCACACGAGCGTCCTCGCCTCCATGCTCGGCCTCCGTCTGCCCCTGCAGTCGCACCCCCTCCAGGCGCTCGTCTCCAACCTGTACGAGCCGGTCCTCGGCTGCGTGGTGATGTCGAACGCGGTGCACGTGTACGTCTCGCAGGCCGACAAGGGCGAGCTCGTCATGGGCGCGGGGATCGACGCCTACAACGGCTACGCCCAGCGCGGCTCGTTCCACGTGATCGAGCACCAGATGGCCGCCGCCCTGGAGCTGTTCCCGATCTTCCGGCACGCCCAGCTCCTGCGGACCTGGGCCGGCATCGTGGACGTGAGCCCCGACGCCTCACCGATCATCGGCCCGACCCCGATCGAGGGCCTGTTCATCAACTGCGGGTGGGGGACGGGCGGGTTCAAGGCGACCCCGGGCTCGGGCTGGGTGTACGCGGACACCATCGCGAACAGCCGGCCGCACCCGCTCGCGGCGCCCTTCTCGCTCGAGCGGTTCGTCACGGGGGCCCTCGTCGACGAGCACGGCGCGGCGGCGGTGGCCCACTGATGGGGAGGGGAAGGACGTGCTGCTGATCCCCTGCCCCTGGTGCGGGCGGCGCGACGAGGTGGAGTTCCGCTACGGCGGGCAGGCGCACATCAGCTACCCCTCCGATCCCGACGCGCTCACGGACGAGGCCTGGGCCGAGTACCTGTTCATGCGCGACAACCCCAAGGGCCCATGGGCCGAGCGCTGGTTCCACGCCGCCGGATGCCGACGATGGTTCAACGCCATCCGCGACACGGCCACGCATCGGCTCGTCGCCACCTATCGCCTCGACGAGCAGGCCCCGGAGGTGGGCGCGTGACGGGCCCCCGCCGGGTCCCCACCGGCGGCGCGTGGATCGACCGCGACCGTCCCGTCCACGTGCGGTTCGCCGAGCGCGAGCTCGCCGCCCTGGCCGGGGACACGGTGGCCTCCGCGCTGCTCGCGACCGGCGTCCGCGACGGCTTCCGCTCCCCGATCCTCGGCCGTCCCCGCGGCGTCCTCGCAGCGGGGGTGGAGGAGCCGAACGCCTACGTCGAGGTCCGCCGCCCGACCTTCGAGTCCATCGTCGCGGCGCCGGCGATCCCCGTCGGCGACGGCATGGAGGTGGAGCCCCGGCCCGGGGTCGGTCGGCTGCCCGCCGAGCCGGCGCCCACGCGTCCCGCCGTGCACACCCACCGGCACGTCGAGACCCTCGTGATCGGCGGCGGGCCCGCGGGGAGGGCCGCGGCGATGCGTGCCGCCCGCTCGGGCGAGCGCGTCCTCCTCGTGGACGAGCGACACCGGATCGACGATCCCCCCGCGGACGTCACCTGTCTGACGCGGACCACGGCGACGGGGATCTACGACGACGGCTACGTCGTCTGCTACGAACGCGGGGTCGAGCTCGATCGCGTCTGGCACGTGCGGGCCCGCCGCGTCGTGCTGGCCTCGGGCGCGCACGAGCGGACCGTGGCCTTCGCGGGGAACGACCGGCCGGGGGTGATGCTCGCCGGTGCGGCCCGCGCGTACCTCGAGCGCTTCGGCGTCCTCTGCGGGGAGCGGGTCGTGGTGATGAGCACGAACGCCTGGGGCCACACGGCCGCCCTCGCGCTCGCCGCCGCCGGCGCGTCGGTCCTCGTGCTCGAGCCGCTCCCGGTCCCCGGCGAGCCGCCCGACCTCGCCTCCGCGGGCGTCGAGGTCCGTCCCGGCTGGGTCGTGAGCGCGACCGAGGGGGACCCCGCGCTGACCGCGGTGCGGCTCCTTGGACCGAGGGGCGAGCGCGAGGTCGTCCCGGCGGACCTCCTCGCGGTGAGCGGCGGATGGAACCCGGCGCTCCAGCTCGCCAGGGCGATCGGCTGCGGGCTCCGCTACGACGAGCCCCGGGCGTGCTTCGTCCCCGACGGTGCGGGCCCCGAGTGGCTCGAGATCGTCGGCGCGGCGGCCGGCGAGGTCCCGCCCTCGGCCGCGCTGTTCCGGGTCGAGGAGGGGGACGACGCCGAGAAGTTCGTGGAGCTCCAGCGGGACCAGACCGTGGCCGACGTGGCCGCGGCCGTCGGGCGGGGGCTGCGCTCGGTCGAGCACGTGAAGCGGGCCACCTACATCGGGACCACGATCGACCAGGGCCGCACGAGCGGGGTCCTGGCCGCGGAGATCGTGAACGGCCTGCTCGGGTGGGACCCCGGGGCCCAGGGCCCGACGAACCCCCGGCCCCCGTACACGCCGATCCCCTACGCGGCCCTCGCCGGCCTCGATCGCGGACCACGCCTCCTGGACCCGATCCGCACCACCCCGATGCACCCGGCCCACCTCGCGCGGGGCGCCCTCTTCGAGGACGTGGGCCAGTGGAAGCGCCCGCGCTGCTTCCCCCGAGACGGGGAGGACATGGAGGCGGCCGTGGCCCGCGAGTGCCTCGCGGTGCGCCGGGCGGCGGGGGTCCTGGATGCCTCGACCCTCGGGAAGATCGAGGTCGTGGGGCCCGACGCGGCGACCTTCCTCGATCGGATGTACGTGAACCGCATGTCCACCCTGCCCGTCGGGCGCGCCCGGTACGGGGTCATGCTCGGCCTCGACGGCATGGTCGTGGACGACGGCGTGGCGGCGCGCCTGGCCGAGGACCGCTTCCTCGTCACGACGACGACCTCGGGCGCGGCGATGGTCCTCGACCGCTTCGAGGAATGGCTCCAGACCGAGTGGCCCGAGCTCCGGGTCTGGTGCACGAGCGTCACCGAGCAGTGGGCGGTGGCGGCCGTCTCGGGCCCCAGGGCCCGGGAGGTGGTCGCGGCCCTCGAGCCCAGCGTGGACCTGGACCCGCGGACCTTCCCGCACATGGCCGTGCGCGAGGGCGAGGTGGCGGGGGTCCCCGCGCGGATCCTGCGGGTGAGCTTCACCGGGGAGGCCTCCTACGAGCTCCACGTGGTGGCGCGGTACGGGCTCGGCCTCTGGGAGGAGGTGCTGCGCGTCGGCGCCGAGCTCGGGCTCGAGCCGTACGGCACGGAGGCGATGCACGTGCTGAGGGCGGAGAAGGGCTACATCATCGTGGGCCAGGACACCGACGGGACCGTGACCGCGGAGGACCTCGGCCTCGGCTGGATGGTCCGCACCGACGGATCCGACTTCGTCGGGCGTCGCTCCCTCGCCCGCGCCGACCTCCGCCGGCCGGACCGCCGCCAGCTCGTCGGGCTGCTCCCGGAGGATCCCGAGGCGCTCCTGCCGGAGGGGGCGCAGCTGGTGGAGGAGGTGGGCGAGCCGCCGATGCGGATGGTGGGGTGGGTGACCTCGAGCTACCGGAGCCCCACGCTCGGCCGCACCTTCGCCCTCGCCCTCGTCGAGGCGGGCCGGCGACGGATCGGAGCCACCCTCGTCTCACCCCTCGTCTCCGGTCCCGTGGCGGCGCGCGTCACCGAGCCCGTGTTCTACGACCCCGAGGGGAGCCGCCTGCGATGATCGCCCCACGCGCACCGCTCGGCGATCGGTCCGAGGACCTCGCCCGCCTCGGGGCGGTCGAGCTCCCCTTCCTCGCCCAGGTGGACGTCCGCTGCGCACCCGAGGCCGCGGGGCGCCTCGGCCTGCCGGTGGAGCCGAACACGTCCCGCGCCCTCGGGGATCGCGAGGCCCTCTGGCTCGGCCCCGACGCCTGGCTCGTGGTCGGTCCGGAGGGATCGGCCCCGGCGATCGTCATGGAGCTCGAGGAGGCCCTGGCGGGCGAGCACCGCAGCGTCCTCGACGTGAGCGCGGCCCGCACCGCCCTCGAGCTCCGCTCGGCGGACCGGCTCGAGCTGCTCGCCACCGGCTGCGGGCTCGACCTCGATCCCCGCGGCGGCTGGGTCCCCGGGCGGGTCGCGCAGACCCTGTTCGCCCGGACCCAGGTCCTGCTGCACGAGCGGGAGGGCGCGACGCGCATCTTCGTCCGGCCCTCCTTCGCCGCCTACCTGCTCGAGCGGCTGCTCGCCGCCGCGGAGCTCCTCCGGCGCCCCTGAGGCGCCCGGTCTACGGCGCTCCCGCGAGCGCCTCGAGCGCGGCGCGCTGCCACGCGACGGCGCGTTCGACCTGGTTGAACGTGAAGAGGTGCAGCCCCCCGACGCCGGCCGATGCCTGGGCGATCGTGGGCGCCAGGCCCTCCAGCAGCCGCTCCGGCCCGAAGGAGCCGCGCACGAGACGCCCGAGGACCGACCGGTTCTTGCGCAGGTACCGCGCGGCGTCGGTGAGCCCGATCCGGCCGCTCACGGCGAGGAGCTTGCCGAGCTCGACCGGGCCCGGCAGGCCCAGGTGCACCTCGAGCCGCACCCCCGCGGCTCGGATCCGAGCGATCCACGCCGCGATCGCCTCGGGCTCGAAGCACATCTGCGTGGTCACCCAGGAGGCGAGCGGCGCCTTGGCGAGGAGCGCCTCGTGCAGGACGTCCGCCGGGATCTGCGGGTGGCCCTGCGGGTAGCCGGGGACCCCGAGCCGCTCGAAGGGGCCGTCGAGCTCGTGGATCGCGCGGAGCAGGGCGAGGCCGTCGGGGAAGGCCCCCGCCTCCTCGGCGTCGCCGCCCACGACGAACGCCTCGGTGAGCCCGGCCTCGCGGCAGGCCGCGAGGAGCTCGGCGAGGTGCCCGCGGTCCCGGACCATGTGCGCCGCGAGGTGCGGCGCGCACGGATGGCCCAGGCGGGCGAGGGCCGAGGCGAGCTCCACCGTGGCCCAGATCCCACGGCTCGGCGAGGCCGTCACGCTGGTCGGCGCGCCCGGCGGGAGCGCCTCGGCCTGCTCGAGGGCGCCGCCGAGGGGGATGAGCTCGAACCGGGCCCCCGCGATCAGGCGTGCGAGGGCGGCCCGGAGCTCGGGACCGAGGTCGGGGGCCGAACGCCTCCGCCGGAGGGCGCGCTCACTCGTTCGCATCGGGGAACGACGCCTTCCTGCGCTCGATCCACTCCCGGAGCTCCAGGTCCACCGCCTCGTCGATCGGCGGGGGCTCGTACTCCGCGAGCATGCGCTTCCAGATCCGGTTGGCCCGCTGGGCCGCGTCCAGGGAGCCCTCCGCCTCCCACTGCTCGAAGCTGTTGTTGTCGGCGACCGTCGAGCGGTAGAAGGCGGTCTCGAAGTTCGCCAGCGTGTGGGCCGCCCCGAGGAAGTGCTTCCCGGGCCCGTTCTCGACGATCGCCTCGAGGGCCTGGCCGTTCTCGGACAGGTCGACCCCCCGCGCGAACGCGTGCAGCATCCCGCACTGGTCCACGTCCATCACGAACTTCTCGTAGCCCATCGTGAGCCCGCCCTCGAGCCACCCCGCCGCGTGGAGGACGAAGTTCACCCCCGCCAGGAACGTCGGCTGCAGCGTGTTCGCGGACTCGTAGGCGGCCTGCGCGTCGGGGATCTTGGAGGCCGTGAGCGAGCCCCCGGAGCGGAAGGGGACGCCGAGCCGCCTCGCGCACGCGGCGAGCACGTACAGCACGAGGGCGGGCTCGGGCGTCCCGAAGGTCGGCGCCCCCGACTGCATGGACATCGACGACGCGAACGAGCCGAAGACGACCGGCGCCCCCGGCCGGACGAGCTGCACGTAGGCCATCCCCGCCATCGCCTCGGCGAGGGTCTGGGCCGCGGCGCCGGCGACCGTCGCCGGGGACATCGCCCCGGCCAGGATGAAGGGGGTCATGATCACGGCCTGGTTGGCCTCGGCGTAGACGCGCGCGGCGCCGAGCATCGTCGCGTCCCACACGAGGGGGGAGTTCGCGTTGATGAGGCTCATGATCACCGTCTTGCGCTCGAGCTCCTCCGCCCCGAACACGATGCGGGCCATCTCCACGGTGTCCGCCGCGCGCGAGGGGTGGGTGACCGAGCCCATGAACGGCTTGTCCGAGAACCGGAGGTGCGCGTAGACCATCTCGAAGTGCCGCTTGTTCACCGGCAGGTCCACGGGCTCGCACACGGTCCCGCCGGAGTGGTGCAGCCACGGCGTCAGGTACGTGAGCTTCACGAAGTTCCGGAAGTCCTCGATCGTCCCGTACCGCCGCCCGCCGTCGAGGTCACGCACGAAGGGCGACCCGTAGGCGGGCGCGAGCACGGTGGCCTCCCCCCCGATCTGGACGGACCGCTCGGGGTTGCGCGCGTGCTGCGTGAACACGCGAGGGGCGGTGGCCTGGACGAGGTGCCGGGCGAGCCCACGGGGGAACCGCACGAGCTCCCCCTCCACCTCGCACCCCGCGCCCCGGAGGCGCTCCCTCGCGTCGGCATCGCGGAAGACCACGCCGACCCGCTCCAGGATCTCGTCCGCGTTGCGCTCGATGATCTCCAGGCCCTCCTCGGAGAGGACCTCGACCGGACGCATGGTCCGGGTGATGTAGGGGACCGCCTCCTGGATCGCGCGCGCCCGCGCGGCCTGGCGCGCGGCGCGTCCGCCCGATCGGCGGCGGCCCGATCCTCCTTCGCTCATCCCTGGCCCCTCGCTCGTCGACGTCGCCCCACCCCGACGGCCTCGCGCGGGGGCAGCGCCACGACCTCGGCGAGGCGGGGGAAGGGATCGGTGGCGTGGGGGATGGCCATCGCCCCCACGAAGTGCTCCTGGAACCGCGGCTCGATGGCCGTCTCGACCTTCTCCACCCGCCCGACGACCTCCTCGATCTCGCTCCGCGCGGCTCCGTTCAACAGGGCGATCCGGGCGCCGGTGCCTGCCGCGTTCCCCGCGCTCGTCACGCGCGCGGGATCGCAGTCGGGGACGAGACCCAGCACCATCGCGTGGATCGGGTCGATGTGCGCCCCGAACGCCCCCGCGAGCCGGATCCGGTCCACGCGGTCCACCCCGGCGGCATCCATGAGCAGCCGGCACCCCGCGTACAGAGCCGCCTTCGCGAGCTGCACCTGGCGCACATCGTTCTGGGTGATGCGGATCCGGGGGCCCTCGGGGGGGTCGTGCAGCACGTAGGCGAAGGCACGGCCGTCGGGGACGACCCGCGGGCTTCGCTCGGCCGCCGCCGGGTCGATGACCCCCTCGGCGGTGAGGACGCCCGCGAGGTACAGCTCCGCGATCACCTCGATGATGCCCGAGCCGCAGATCCCGGAGACGCGGGTGCCCTCGAAGCCGGGCTCGTCGGACCAGCGGTCCGCGCCGATCACCCGGAACCGCGGCTCCAGCGTCTCCGGGTCGATGCGGACCCGCTCGATCGCCCCCGGGGCCGCCCGCTGCCCGGCCGAGATCTGGGCGCCCTCGAAGGCGGGGCCCGTCGGGCTCGACGCGGCGAGGAGACGACCCCCCGCGGCCAGCACGATCTCCGCGTTCGTGCCGACGTCCACGACGAGGGTGACCCCCTCCCGCGCGTACGGCGCCTCGGCGAGGATCACGCCCGCGGTGTCCGCGCCGACGTGCCCCGCGATGAGGGGCAGCGCGTAGACCCGCGCGCCGGGGTGGACGTCGAGCTCGAGATCGCGAGCGGGGATCCGCAGCGCCGAGCCGGTGGCGAGCGCGAACGGCGCGCCGCCGAGCTCCGTGGGGTCCAGCCCGAAGACGAGGTGGTGCATGATCGGGTTGCCGACGAGCGTCACCTCGAGGACGTCGGCCCGATCGGCCCCGACCGCATCGACGAGCTCGCCGACGAGCTCGCGCAGGCACCCGCGCACGGCGGCGGTGAGCTCGGCCTCCGCGCCCGGGTGCATCATCACGTAGCTCACTCGACTCATGAGGTCCTCGCCGAAGCGGATCTGGGGGTTCATCGCGCCCGCCGACGCGAGCAGCTCCCCCGTCCGCAGGTCGCACAGGTGCCCCGCCACGGTCGTCGAGCCGACGTCGAAGGCCACGCCCAGGGCGCGGTCGTGGAGGCCCGGCCACAGCCCCGTGAGGACCCGCCCGTCGTGGACCGCGGCCGTGACGGCCCAGTCGCCGCCACGCAGCGTCCGCTGCAGGCCCGGCAGGACCGCCGGATCGACCTCGAGCCCGGCGAGGCCCCAGTCGCGCGCGAGCGCGTCGAGCACCCGCTCCAGATCCCCGCGGGGCGAGCCGAGGGTCGGGGGCTCGACCTCCACGTAGCAGAGGCGGACCACCGGATCGAGCGCGATGTCCCGCGCCTCGGCCTCCTTGCGCACGACCTGCCGGTGGATCTGGGCGTCGGGGGGGACGTCCACGAGGAGATCCCCCAGGATCCGCGTGTGGCACCCGAGGCGTCGGTCGGGCGCGAGGCCGCTCCGCTCGCGGTAGCGGCGCTCGGGGTCGCTGAAGGCCGTGGCGTGTTCCGACCGCGAGACGATCCCGTGCTTCGGGAACCGGCCCTCGACGAGGACGACCTGGCAGCGGCCGCAGATCCCGCGACCCCCGCAGACCGAGTCCAGGTCCACGCCGAGACCCCGGGCCGCATCCAGGATCGAGGTCCCCTCGGGGAACCGCCCGCGGCGCCCCGAGGGGGTGAAGACGACGAGCGGCCCCTCCTCGCT
>FWPV01009036.1_pt1 | contig 17079 bp, 9 predicted proteins | sample 2228371 | NCBI WGS metagenome assembly FWPV01 (sample SAMEA103939776, study PRJEB20133) | metagenome | reverse complement strand
TTCTCCTGCAAGGGCTGCAATCACGATGTCCACTCGCGACACATCTAAAACCCGAACATTCCACTTGACATAAACCTGTCCTCCATTCTCGATGTTCACAATCTGATCAAGGCTATTGAGAACCTCAACTCCTTCGGCTTGTAAACTAACTTTTACTTGTAAGTCCTGACCAGTTAGATTGCGAATCGTAGCTCCTACCTCCGCAGTATCTCCCACGACAAAAAAGCGCGGTGTTTTGGGAAGCACCATCAGGGGTTTCTGCACCTGAAGGTCATCTTTTGTCTGTCCCACCTTTGTGTCAATGGTTACTGCTCGAACATCCAAACGCCATGTCGTCAAGTTATCCGGTAATCGAACGGTAAACTGGACTTCACCCTTCTCGTCGGTGAACAATCGAGAGTTCCAATAGGCAGTATCTGGAAATTCTTGACGCACTTCTACGACCCCCAAAGCGCCTCCACCTTTACCACCGCCGCTTCCCATCCCTGCACCCTCGATTAATTCTTGCTCCGCAAGGGCGTTGTAGTCTTCCATACTCAATAAAAGAGGCAAAGATGTCCGAACGCCTAACGCACGGCGGTTGTAAAAGAAATCAGCCAATGGTATGCTGTTTGGTTCAACCAAAGATAAGGTCGATAAATCACTTAAACTGGCTGACAATTCTGCTTTGGCAGGCATTCCTTGAGCATCGGTGACCTTAATCCGATAAGTGACTTCTTCCCCAGGTTTAGCAACCGATTGATCTTTTTCGACAAGAATCGATAAGTTCTTCGCCTGAGAAGCAACTTTCAACTCAGCTAGGCCAATGCGAAACGAAGGGCGCGGATTGCTTTCATCAATCCCCTTCACGATCGTTACCGAAACATAGATATTGGGCATCATCTCATCGGTGATCGGTAAAGAATAGACCGTACTATTCGAATTCAACCGAATAACCTCGTGCGAGCGTATATGCCCTCGCTCTACGGTAACAAGCGCATAAGCTTCGCCTTGAAACGGCGAGGCGATTAAGATATTCGCCACTTCGCCAGCCTGATATTCTTTTTTATCGGGGATAACTTGGATAGAACGATCGCTGCTCTGTTGCCATGGGACAAAATCTCCTCCATATACCCAGAGATAGGTCGAAGCACAATGTTGCCTCTCATTGAAATCTTGAGTGCAAACGCGAGCGCGGAAAATCCCTCCGTTTGGCGGCGTAAAAACAACCTTGGCTTTGCCTCCTTTATCGGTAACGATTTGCTCCGAGCTGACAACCGGGATTTCTTCGACTTTGCTATCCCATGTAATTGAGCCATCGGGTTGCTGCACCTGATAGCTATGCCACCTTCGCTCAACAATATCAACGATCATTTTTTGATCGGCTACCGTATTTGCGCCCCAATCCAAAGCCACAATTGTGAAAGATTGTTCTCTTCCGGCTTCGCCTACGTAAAATTCGGGCTTAATGCCAGCATAAACGTCACTTTGATGGATGACCATCTGCTGACGCCCGCTGACCACGTTCCCGGCGATATCGGTCACATCTGCTTCAACCAACCAGTTTACACTTTTGCCGTCCTTACCAATTCGCCCCTCCAAGTCAAGCTGATATTGTCCAGCAGCATCCAAGCGCCCTTCACCTTCAGAGACTATTTGAAGTCCCTGTTCACTGCCCCAATTTTGATATACATCTCTTTCCTCATCCGTAAACGAATACTCACTGTATTCCCCACCTGGAGAAAAGGCATAAGGCTGAGAAGTGACCGTCCACCTCAATTTCCCATCCGTTACAGGACCTCCTGAATAGTATTCAGCCTTGATTTGGACATTTGCACTTTCTCCCTGCACAAGCTCGCCAGGTTGAACATCCACCTCAACCCGAAACTCAGGACGCCGGTATTCAGCAACACTGAAGCTGATTGCACCTAAAATACTCCCATCATCGGGATTCAATACTGATAAGTTATATGTTCCCAACGCAGCATCCTCGGCTAAGACGTATTTCCCCTCAATCGTCCCTCCATCGTTGAGTTCCAAGCTCTCTTCCCATACAACTTTATCAAAACTTTCTAGACGTACTTTTACACTCCCAAAATGAGGTAATTGATAATTCAGATCATCATCTGTTCTTAAGACGCCCTTAAAGTAGACCGGTTGACCAGGTCGATAGATCGGCCTTTCAGTGTAAAGATAAGCCCGAGTTAAACCAGGCGGTGAGTAATAGCCTTCCCAAAGGGCATAATCCACGATGGTCGCCCCACTCCCCCAAGTATTGGTTGCGTAGGATACAATTGGTCCTTCTTCTGTCAGTGCAATGGCTCTGCCGTCATTAACCGTCTCGAAATACTCAATCCTTGCGACACCCTCCGCATCCGTTACCCCTCTGCCCAGTCGCTCTTTTTGGGAACCTAAGATTTGAATCGGAACGTTTGCAAGGGGTTTCCCGCTCTCAAGATCGGTTACCCAAACCAGCGCTTCTGTTAGCGTCGTCTTGAAAGTTAGGTTGGCATTTGCCACAATAACGATTCGTTGATCGAGGTAAGTTGAATAAGGGTGAGGGACTTCTTCAGAATCGAGAGTCAAAAAGTATAAACCTGGGGGGAGGCTTCCATTCTCAGGCATCAATTCCACTTTGGTGACATACTCTTCATTCAAAGCAGACGAATTAAGAATTTCCTTACTCCATAGCGGTTGCCTTTGTGAGGGTGCGTACTCCCAGGAATTTTTTCGATAGAACATCATGTCACTAAAGTCATCCAAACTCAATGGATATAATTTCAAGACAGCCTTACGAACGTTTACCATGCTTAGGTAGAAAAACATCACTTCTGGTTGTGCACGATAGAAGACAGTTTCGCCCGGCATTCTTAGGTAAGCATAGGGAGAAAGTGCCGCAGTGGTAAAGGTAAATTTTTTACCTTCGACGGTTTTATTGCCGTAAATATCCTCCACGCCGGGCAGAATTTCAACCTCATATTGCATCGAAGGTTCCAAATTATAAGAATAGAAACTGTAATCCCACTCGTTGTACCACCAATCTAATGGTTTTTTCGGTTCTGGGCGCAGGAGCACCTTGTCTTTGAAGCTATCAATCTTAATCGGCGAAGAGAATTTCACCATGAATACTGGCGTAAACTCTTTTTGCTTCTGATCCTCAGACGGTGATACGGACAGGATCTTAGGCATCGGGAGCGTAGAAAATCGCCACCGATACTCCTCGCTCAATGAACTTCCCCCAGCTGTCAGGGCGGTTTTCTTTACCACCAACTGGTAACGAGTATCAATCCGTAACAATCGACTGGGTTGGATGGTCAATTGCGTGAAATCATCATTCCATTGAAATTTCAGAGGAGTCTCTTCGCCACTCTCATCGATAACCTGCGTTGCCTTTTCAGTTGACTCCGCCTGCATCGGTTGGGAGAAACGAATGGTGATCGTTTCATTCAGCAGGATATTCCCACGCCCGCTGGGGGGATCAATTTCCCCACTACGGAGCTCAATTCCGTCCACCTTGGCAGGGCGTGTAGTGAAGGTCCATTGATAATCTTCCTTCAATGCTTCTCCGAATTGACCGACCTCTCTCTTAACCACAGCTTGATAGGATTGACCGCTTGTCATCGGTTTGGTCGGTTGAAAGACCAAGACCGATGTATTGAGCCAATGTGCCTTGCCTTCCAATGGCGGCGAAAATTGCAACGGATTGGAAAGAGAGGTTTGATTTCTTAATGTAGTCAATGGGACAGCCGGTCGATTGAAAATTACCGTGATCACCCCACTCGGATCAATCGCTTCACTTCCATCAGCAGGAAAAACCTGGCTGACTTCCAATGGAATTTCAGCGCCAATCTCCCCTGACAGAATTTCCTCGGTTGGCTGTAGAGGGGGTGCGCCCGTCTTTTCCAGCGAACCAATGCCGCTATAACGAGCCATCAGGATGATGGCGAGGATGATCAGGGACAACACAAATAGGCTGACACCTAATTGCTGCAGTTGATTGGGGGATTCTTTTTTTGAAAAGTTGGGTTGATCATCAAAGGGATTCATATTATTTTCCTTTTCGCGAGATTAATTGACAGACTTCCCATTCATCATAGACGCTGAACAATGCCTATGTGTTCCATCTTGAAACTTGCTAGGGAGTTCGGATTTCGAGTTCTCGAAATAGGGCAGGATCGAAATGAATCAGATTCTCAGCTCCAAGTCGCCTGACTTCTTGTTCCACTCGATCGAGGTCTTCACGCAACCGTTGAATGTTGATTCCTCCACACCATTCAGGCAATTGGTATAACCATCGTCGTGAACGAGCAATGACTTTGAGTGCCCCGCGATAATTACAACGCTGAATATGATAATATGCCACCCCTGCTTGTAACACCCCGATGTATAGATAGCGCTTGGTGGTGCGTTCAGCTCTCCAAGCGGTTTCTAAGTGTTCGTGCGCTTCAAAAAACTTACCCGCATTGAACAATTCAATTCCCAGTTTGGCTTCTTCTGGCAACTCTGATGGACATTCAACCAAATCCATGCTAATATCCATTCAGATTCTGTAACCTAAAAGGTTCTTGCGAACCAATCCACCCCCGCTTAGGGCAATGTCGTCGCCGGATCGCCGAATAGCGTGTAGGTTGCAACCACATCCCGCACACCATCATTGGTCAGAGTGATGTTCCTCAAAGCCGAAAGCCACACCTCACCAATGCGGGCATTTGGTTGATTCTGATAACTTGCAATTAACGCTTTCCATAAAAAGCTTTGATCATCTGCCAACGTAAGGCTGGTTGGCGCAATCGCAAAAATTGTACCCCCTTTCGGATTCCACAGCAATGCCTCAGAAAGCGATAGAACTTCGGGATGAATATAGTACCCCGTCAGACAAGTAAAATTCAACACCAACGGATAACTCGGTTGAGCTTTCAAATTTTGAGCATCCTCAACGGTAAAAATCTCATTTTTTCCCCACAAGTCAATCGCTCCGTGACCAAAATAAGCAATCATCTGATAATCCTGCTGAAAAACGTTGCGGATCTCCTCCCCAAGGTTTGGGTTACCTACCTCAGGTAGAAAAAGTTCCTTATGATTCATTTCATCCCAGCGATCTAAAAAACTCGACGCATCTCTAGAAAATGAACTCTCCTGAGGGTCGGCGATTGCCAAAATACCCTTTTCTTTTGGCTTTTGATTGCCCTGCTCGTATTGAATGACTTTTGTAACCCACTGCCTGACTTGCTCTGGCGAGCTAGCCGGTAACCGTCCAACTGCTACAGAAACTGAATAAACGGTTTGGGTATCCAAAAAATCTAAGCTAGACTCATCAAACACCGCAAAAGGCAGTTCGCTGGCAGTTTGCCCACCGAAAATCGTATCAATCAGAAAGGTCGGCAGTCGGTTCTGTTGCTTTGAACTGACATAACCGCTCGGATCATAGGTTGCATCCCCAACGAGCAGAACGTATTTCAACCTTGGCGATTGGCTCGCAACGCTTGCAATATAAGATCGGATTGCTTGCGGTTCAACAAAGCCGTCAAATTGATTGTAGATGTCCTCCGCATCAACCGCGAGGACAGATAAACCTTCACGACGGCGAAACTCTATTAGCGGTGCTAAAGGTTCCAACAATTCTTTCTCAGCAATCAGTAGATAATCCACACTCATCGGTTGCAACTCAAGTCGGGATGAATTTTGAATCGGATGTAATTCCAATGGAGCTTGGAAGCCTTTCTCTCTCACCCACAGATACCATTTGTGCTCCGTACCAGCAGCTAACGCTTCCCCCTTTTCAAGCATTCGGGGAGCTAGAGGCTGATTGATCTCCCAAATCCACGCACTTCGGTCGAGATCCGCCAGAATATCCGTAGTAACCGGCGCACGGCTATAAAATTTCGAGCTGTTTCCTGCAAATGGAAGGCTTTGCCACGCATAGATTTCGATCTTATCCAGATAACTGAGCTGTGCGAAGACTTCTTCTAGCTCAGGAACAGACAGGATAAGCCGATTTTCCCCTTTACGGAAAGCTTCAGGTGGAACAATGATTTCAAGCTGTTGATTCCCTTTCCCATCCCAGTAATTCTCCTCAACGAAACGTTCGTTGACATCCACCCGCAGAAGATGATCTGGCTGAGATGGCGCTTCGGTAACCGAAAACAAATGCACGCGAATAAACACTTCTCCTTGGGGTGCATCATCAAAGCTAATGATAAAGGACTGTTCCTGTCCATTAAGTATTTTCTTCCAGTACCAATGTTCACCCTCCGCCTGGGATTGATAGATTTGATTTTCTTCTAACTCAAAATGACTCAAGACAGTCTGCTGAGGTTGTCGTTCCAAAAAACTTGCCGAAGGTAGTTGTAGTTGGTCGATCAAGGAAGCTACTTCAGGGTCGGCGTCCGGATGGAATCCTTCACGCCGTTGCAAGATGAAAACCTTCTTACCCCAATAGGGACTTTTGGTTGGAGGAACGTAAAAGACCAGCTTAGGCGCCTGTCCAATCAACCAAAACGGCACTTCTACCCCACGAAAGCTGAGCATCCATTGTGCCGCATTTTGTTCTTCAAACCCATAAGCCTTAAGCTGTTTGATCGGAATGGCAACTATCCCATCCTGTTCAACAACGATTTTCATCCCCTCAAAAGTTGTTTTTTCTTGAGTCCCTTGTCCTTCAGAAGCTCGGAAAACACACCCCCCGAGCAGAAGGATCGACAACAAGACGAACAGGAGCCTGCCCGATACGCGATTTCGCAGGTGAGATGTTCTCACTGGATTTTCCGCAAGGCAAAAACGAACCATCCTCCCAAAATCGTCCACACCAGTACAACCAAACCAATCACCAACAATCGCGAAGGTGTAAACCAAGTAGCATTCTGCGGCAAGCTGCCCGCTTCAGGTGTTTCGGCAATGACCTCAAGTTCTGGAGTGGGCGTATCGGGGTAGATCAAGGTGATACTGGGCATGGGAAGTGTGGGGATCTCCAACGCTTCGAGGGTCGCGCTGGGCTCGGGTTCATTCACAGTGACATTGACTTCCATCGTGGATGAAGGCAAGGGCGTGTCTGTTGGCAAGACGATTCTGGTGGTAGGGGATGGAGGAATTGGTGTCGGTGTGCGCCGTGGGTTGGGATTGTTCTGGCGAGGGGTCGCTGTCGGAGAAGTACTAGTCGGTGAGCTGGTAGCAGAAGGACTTTGGGTAGGACTTGGTATGGGTGACCCAGTTGAGGAAGGTTGATTGGAGGTGATAATCGTTTTTGTTTCGGCGATTTCTTCTCTTTGGCTGGTATCGATGGCGATCAATTGGTAGGTGTAACTCACCGAAGGTTGAATTTCGCTATCGAAGTAGTCCCCGTATAACCTTCCCATCGTCCCCCCCTCAGCAAAAATAAACTCCTCCTTCTCGCTCTCTGTACAGCCAGTTGACTTGGGACACAGTTTGACAACCGTAAACCCCCCCGCACTGCCAGTGACTTTACGCTTCACTTGGAAGCCCAAGTTATCCAGTTCGGTCGCCGTCTCCCAACGCAGCTTGACCTGCTGGGTGGACGCATCCCAACTCACATCGAAGTATTTGAGCGTGACTGCCCCAAAACCCATCTTCGCCGGATGAAGCCACACAACCAAAACAACGATCAAGCAGTAGAAAAACCGGCGGCGTTTCATTTTGATGAACTTAGACCTTCTTTCAGCTCAACAATCTCTTTTTGAACTAATTGTTGCAAAAAGACAAGCACATCCTTTTCGATTTGCTCTGGCGAAGCAGCGTAAGTTTGCTGAACCGCTTGCACGATTTTGGCAACCGTCCGTTGACCATCGATCAGGCGAAGGATAAACGATCCGACCTCGTTGACCACTTTAATCTGGTTGCGATTGGGCAAGACGACCACCATCTCGCTCTCGCCATCCGTTCCCGAATCAACGTCTTGCAAGATAACTCCTTGGCTCAAGGTTGGTACTTGTTTCTGAAGATCACTCGACATACATTAAAAGCCTTTCGATTAGTTTCATGGACTTCAAGATACCCTTGCTCACCCACAACAAAGGCCGCTTGAGTTTGCCACTCGTCAATTGCGAGACCGCAAGCAGACCCAGATTCACCTGTCCAACCACGGCATGTCCAAGACCGAGCAGTTGATGGATGCGGTATCTCTTACCCTGTAGATTATATCGCTTGCCATCTCTCTGGTAAGCGATCACTTTGCCCAAAACGGCTTGCGGCGCAAGCGGCGGATCGGGAAAGAGTTGATTGTCCCCTTTGGTCACGATCCACTCGTGGGTTTTCTTAATCACGCGGTGCGTGTATAGGGTGTGGTTTCTTTCAAAGGTGATTAAGTCACCCACGCCCAGTTCATCCTCATTAACCTTCATAATCTCAACTTGATCCCCGTCCCTTAAGTAGGGAGACATGCTCCCTCCCTTGAGCCCGAGCGTGAGGGAGCTGCTTGATGAGGTGACCTGTTTGATGATCTCTGGAAGAGGCAAAGATTTCAACAAAAGAGTTTCCTCCAAGTACTTACCTTACGATAATGGGTAGGTAATGGAAATGTCTGATCGGCTCGAGAATTTTCGTCCCGGCTATTTCTTCTCTTTGGCTGGTATCGATGGCGATCAATATTGCAGTTATCATCTATCAACGACTTCAGGGTTTCGGCGAAATCAGCGCCGGATCGCCAAAAACGGTATAGGTATGAACAAGGTCAACATGCATTGGAGACTCCTGATCAACCTTTAGTTTTGCCTGAACAGAAGCTTCTCCCAGTCGCCAATTGTCGGTACTAAAGATATAATCGTAAAATCCTCGCTGCAGCCGATCATGAGCGGTAGCCAAACCTAATCCTGTTGGGGAAAAAGCCGCCACGGCGCCCTTGTTCGGCGTGCGCACCAGAATCTCAATCAAGGATTGTCCCTGATGATCGCTAGCTTGAATTTTAGGATAATACCAGTAGCCATCTAGACAGTCCAAACTGAAGACAAAAGGTGAGTTAGCCCCGTTGTTTAAGTCATTCACATCCGAATTTGAAAAGATAACCGCCTTACTCCATCCATCAATATAACCATGCCCGGAATACACCAAATGCCCGGCACCATTCGTATTTAGGAGGGTTTTTAGAGCTTGAGTTGCGTTGGGACAGGCATTACTGCCAATTTGGCTACCACAAGGAAGATTATTCTGAACCTCGGTATTGTAACTTGTATAGGTCGATCCAACTTTATTTAGATAGATTTTGCGCAAATCTGCAATGGGATATTGACCAATTACATTATCTAACATTAAAGGAAAATTTCCTGCGCCTGGATCATTAGCATCCGCAACAAAAACAAATCGTTTCTGCCACGATTTATCCGCTGCTCCTTCATAGGTTTGAACCTTGTTAAGATACGCGGTGATTTCGTCCCCACTGTTCACCGGCAATCGACCGATGAAGAGGTCTGGTAGGGGGTCCCACTCATCATCCATCGTAACCAAGGCATTTGCCGAATCAATCTCACCCTGCCACGGATCCACCCACTGCAAATTTGGTGGCATGTAAATAGTGGGATTGTCATATTTACTAGATCCTAAAAAATTCCAGTGACCATCACCAACGAGGAGAACATATAAAGGTTTCGGAGACCATGTTTTATAGACTTGTCGCAAATAGTTTTTGATCGCCCTCGGGTGATAGATGCCAAAGTTAAATTGATTGATGATCTCCTCGAGGGCAACCACTTTGGTTGTCAAGCCATCTTTCGTCTGGCGATAGTTCGCCAAGATTTGTGTCTGAGTAAGAAATTGCCGCGGCGCAATGTAGATGTAATCCGCCCTAGGCGAGGCGATCTCTTGAAAGCTCACCTGCTCAATCGAAGCGACAGAGGCAGGAGTTGCAATAAAAAAACTCAAGCCCAAGTCAGCCGATTTTTGAAAGGACAAAACGCCACTGGAATAATTTGCGCCATTGATTAACCTTGGCGACAGCGGATCTGCTATGGACAAAACAACCGGTCTTTGTGTAAATCCAGTGATTTGAAGCGAGCTGACAGCAGAATACTCGCGTAAAATCAACGGCAAATACAGTCTATAAGTGCCCGAAGGGGAAGCGTAGCTCTGACTGACACCTCGATTGATACCAATGCGGTTTGACTGGACAATCAACCTTCGTGGATAGGATATCTCGAACCAATTTACATAAACGTCATCGGCTGCCATCCCATCGACTTTTTGAAACGCTACGCTCAGAGTATTTGGGCCATCGTTTAGGTAAGAAACTGGAAAAGACACCTCAAACGTTTTTCGTCCTAAGCCATCCCACTCCACCATTCCGATTGGATTCGGGTTTTGATTTTTATTGATGTATAAAATCGCGCGATGGTCAGGATTCACGCTGGGATTATGCACCCGGGCGACAAATTCTCCTCGCAGTGTAGCAGTCCCTGTCGGGGTCGGCACAGGGATATTGAGCGGATAGTCTTTCTGAACCGAACTTGAAAATTGCACCCGCTCCCAGAAAAATGTATCCTCGCTGGTGAAGTGAGTCGTCCACCAGTAATTTTGCTCTTCAAAACGCAGATTTTCTAGGTAAGATTCAACGAATGGGGCTGTCCCCGTAGAGACGTTGACTTGTGACATAAAGGGGCCACCCACTCCACCATGCGTTAGCCAATACACATTGCGATTGGTGTACTTCTCAACCATGTATCGGTTAAAGCGAGGTTTAAATGGCGTCAGATTGGTTTGATTTGGACGGTAAAAGCTATCCCGCCAGAAATCATCCTCATCCTCGTACAAGGATGCTAAATAGGTACCGTCAAACCGTTCACCGAAAAACAAGATATACTCGCCGGGGCTGAATTTGGCGGGATTGCCATCGCTGTTGTGCACATAAATTGCCACCGGGCGCCCCTGATTGGTCATGGCGAAGGTTTGTGGATTCACAGACTCTACCGCCATGCCTGCAGCTTGTAGCGCATCATACGTCAGTTGATAGATTCCATCCTCGGTGACGGTGATTTTATAGCGATCCTCGCTGACATCTGCGCTCAACCCCTGCATAGGTAATTCGGCTGCTGGCTCAAAAGCCCGAAAGCTTTTCGCTTCTTCGTAATTCAGTAGGCTGCTCTGATAGATCGCCTCGAAGGGGTTGTTTTCTTCAGCCAAGATTTCCGATTGGCTCAGGTTCGGCATAGGCTGACCCTGCGGATAACGAAATTCAACCTCAAAGCGGACAGACTTGATCACCTCTAAAGTTCTGGTCAGCGGCATATATTGAAAGGGATAAATTCGGACTGGTAAAATGCGCTGGTCGCGCAGCTTGGCTGCTTTTCCCAATTCGACCACCACACCCGGAAACGCCTCTACACTAGCATAGGTTTCGGGATCACGCACATAGATCACTTTGCCTGGCGCAAGGTCTTGATCCCCCATCACGTAGCTCGGCGAGGGTTCGATCCAATATGTTCCCGCCAGGGTTTCTTTTTGTATCTCAACGATACGCAGAACGAACTCGGCTCCGATAGGAACGCCGATCGAAGTCGCCGCTAAGGGCAAACTCGGTTTGGCCGGATCGGTAAAGTTATTCGCCTCAGTAAGGATGATGCGATCATAGATTTCACCATCCAATTCGACTTTCTGAAACCCATACGATCCAATGCGATATTCAATCGTCACCCCATTTTCCCCTGTACTCATAAGCTGAAAACCCTCTTGTCCGGTTGAGTCGTTCTGGGCGGAAATCTTCCAAACCTGCGAGCCAAGCAGCAGGCTTAGGATCAATAAACCATAAATGAGTCCTTTTCTCATCATCAAATTCCTTTACGATAGATCAAACCTTCGATTAGAAAATTTCTTGCGATTACCTCCATTTTAGACTATGCTTGTCCGATTGTAAATAGTACCTTTGTATCAATTATCGAGGTGTTTTTCCTCTTCAATCAACAATTGCCAGTAGGAGTCGTCTGGCTTAAGATGCAGATGAAAATAAGGAGTACTATTCAATATCTCGCTACAGCGGGCTAAGATTCCTTTTAGGTAAAAGGGTTCGACAGTCAAAGTCGGGACACAAGCTACCATCTCAGCCAAGGCTTGAGCTTGCCCAATCGATTCCAAATAGACCGATGTGTCTTTGACCAAATAGAGCAATTTCGCCAACCCAGCATATCCGGGCCGAGGCACAACTTGAGTCGGATTATAGAAAGGCGTCGAAAAAGCATTCCAGCGCCCATTAACTGGATGCAAGATCAGCAAATCGTCGTTAAGCACAGAGCCAGGCGGTGAATTGCGCGCCGTTGTCGTCTTCCCCGCCCCAGAATACCCCAAAAACAGAAAAGCCTTTCCCTCTCGCTCAACGCCTGCAGCATGAACCATCAATCCGCCAACATGATATGCCGTTAGAATGCAAGCTACACGTAGAAAATAATCTACCCCTAGCACAGGATTCTTTACCGCCAAGGTGAGAAGAGCGCGCTTGCTCTGCCAATCGACTTCTCCAGAATAACTTTCAGCGTCAAATGCTATCCGATGCGGGCTGACTTTCGGTAAGGTGGGCACTTCTGCATCGCCCTTTAGGATTTCCGCACAGATCGTTAGGATTGGTTTCTCTGAAGTCAAGAAATTACGATAAAAATCTCTTAATCTTTGATATACCTTCTCGGAGTCTGTCCAGATGCCAATTGCAAACGCCCCAAGGTTGACCCTTAACTCGCCTTCATTCATGCTAATTGCTCTCTACCTCACTCTCTTCTATCTGCGTTTGTCTTCCCTTGACGGCTAGGATAATCCCCATTAAAACCATCACTCCTCCTGAGGCTAACTCAATCAACCCTTGGGGTTTCGCAATCACGGAAATAGGTTCATGCTTAGTTCCTTTTCCTTGGGTGTCGATATCCTCTAGTTGATAGTAGTAAACCCGATTTGGCACTACTCTTGCATCTACATATTGATAACTACCCCCTTTCAACGGTTCGTCCGATGAGGGGATGAGCGTCGGGTTGATCTTCTCGTAATTGCCATCCGCTTGATCTGCGCGGTAAAGGTTGAACCCCACGGTGTCGATTTCGGTCGCTGTTTGCCATTCTACAATGATTCGTGGGCTACGATAGAGAAAAAAACCGCTAAACATCAAAACGAGACCCGCTAAGATCAATAATAAATCGGTCATTCTAAATTGGAAAAGTCGCCTTGCCATAAAACGATTATATCGTATCTCATGATAAAATCACCTCGAGCTCCCCGATGAAACGTAGATTTCTCTTTCTCTTGTTTTTCTGCCTCATTTTCTTTTCTTGGATTTTCAATTTACCCATTCAATTCGGAGAAGGAGCAGCCCCCGAGCCTACTTTTCAACCCACTCCAACTCCCCTTTCAATCGAGAATCAAATCCGTTTGGCGATCACCGAATCCCTTTCTCGCATGAAAGGCATTCAACCGGTTTATGAGTTGTATGACACAGCAGTCGAGTCCATTCGCCTAAACTCGAGTCAAGACAAAGCCATCGCTTATTTGACCCCGATAGACCCTCAGACAGGAGAAGTGATCCCCACCGAACCAGGACTTGCCATTTTGCAGCAAACCGCCAACCGCTGGCAAGTCACCTTGCCTGGTGACCCCGCTTGGTTAACTCAGCTCAAAACGCTTTCCAGCGATGTGATTCCACTGGACGAAAAAAATCTTTGGCTTTCACGGGATGCTCAAATGAAAGCTCTCGCAGCGGTAGGGCCTTTCCACGGTTATCGGTTGCCCTGGGCAGCCGGCGTCACCATGCGCCTTACCCAGAGCGTAGCTCACGACCGCTACACTCCCAGTGGAAACGCTCATTACGCCTTCGATTTTGCCACTCCTGGAGCAGCCCAAATGTTCAACCTTTACGCTGCCAAAGGTGGCTATGTTTGGAGTGTCAAGTATAACTGTCCCAATGGTTCAGAGACCTGTTCCAATTGGATTGTGCTACGCGATCCATCGACAAATCCGGTTACCTTTCAGCTCTATCTACATCTTGCCCAAAATAGTATCCCTGCCTCGATCCGCACCATCGGAACATTTGTCGAACGGGGACAGTTCATCGGTGTTGCAGACGACACCGGCGTCAGCACCGCTCATCATTTACATTTTATGGTGCATACCAATCCATCTTCGTATTGGGGTACGTCTGTTGACATCACCTTTGAAGAGGTCGATATCAATGGAGGCCGGCCGCGCATTCTGGCGGATAAACCCTATTGCCGACCCACTGACGTTTGCGAACAATTCCGCAGCGATTATGTCTCACGCAATTATTACCTCGGTGATCAAACACCCCCCTATGGAGATCTCCTAACCCCCAAATTAGGAGATACCATCTCCTCCGCAAGTGTTAGGCTTGAAGGTTGGGCAAAGGACGATCTCAGTGGATTATATGCCGCGAGATTCATCGCCAATTACGATGGCACATGGAAGGAAATTGGGGATACCTTTGTCACAAATCAATTTGCCTACAATTGGGATCTATGCGCATATAATGTACCCGATGGCCCGATCTCGGTTGCTTTGCGCATCTATGACAAAGCCGGCAATCAATCCATCGGCTTGCCAGGACTTACACACTTCTTCAAGAAATATGAATGTCCATCGCCCGCGCCGACAACATGCACTCCATCCTCGAACCAAATTGCTCTTTTCTCCGAAGTCGATTACCAAGGAACCTGCACCCTCTTTTCAAACGGCAGCTTTACTGATTTAGGTTCGGTCGGCAAACAAAATGCCTCATCGATTCAGGTAGGTTCGGACGTCGTTGCGACGCTTTTCTTTCACAGCAACTATCTCGGTCGGGGGGAGACCATCCTCTCTTCAGACCCTAATCTTTCAGACAACTGGATCGGCTCAAAATCGGTCTCCTCGCTTGTCGTCTCTTCACGCAATTCTACTCCTGCAACACCCTATCCGGTTTCGCCGCTCAATAATGCGACTTTACCGCCCAATAGCTCTGTGACGTTTCATTGGGAAAATTTGGGCAGGGCAACCAAATTTCAAGTTCAATTAACCCGTTCGGGTTCATCGCCAATCACCTCGCCTTGGCTTGAACTGCCCTACTGGTCAGTAGGCTCCTTGCCTACCGGAAGTTATACTTGGCAGGTACGATCCCAAAATTCAAGCGGGGTAAGCAGTTGGTCGACCGCTTTCTCGTTTTCAATTCCAACTTCTTCCACTGCAAACCCGACATTAGCAGCCCCATTTACCGACGACTTCGAAAGCGAGAGAGGTTGGACTTCTTCAAGTTATTTCGACAAAACAGACGAAATTAATCACACCCCGAACGGAAAGACAAGCTGGAAATATGACACCAACAGCAAGCCTCAAGATGGCTACGATACAGGCCAGCCCAATTTTGGCATTTTGACCTCGCCTCGCATTCAACTGCCAAGCTCACCCGCTTACGCCCTGCGGTTTTGGTCCTTTTATCAGACGGAGAGTGACCATGTGCATTGGGATCAACGCTGGGTTCAGATCTCGGTCGATGGTGGCGACTTCGTAAATCTCTATCAGCTCAAAGACGATCCGATGGAAATTTGGCTGCAGAGCCCACAACTCTCTCTAGCCCCCTATGCTGGCAAAACCATCCAAATCCGCTTCTACTTCAACACCTTAGACAAGAACAACAATAAATATCGCGGCTGGTTCATCGATGATGTCAGTATCCTCCCACTCCAAACGTCTTCCTGTGAAAACACTTACGAACCCAACGACACAGCCGATACTGCCACCTTGATTGAACTGAATTCGACAGTACAAGCAGAGATTTGCCCAAGCGGAGACATGGATTTCTATAAATTCTACGCCAATCAAGGGGATCGCATTGGCGTTGAGGTTGCCGCAGATCGGTCAAATCCCACCGCCATTCTTGACCCCTATCTTTACTTAATCGACTCGGATGGCAAGTCAATTCTGGTCGAGAACGATGATAAAGTCCACGCTCGCTTAACCGACTCGAGCCTTTCCTACCAAGTCTCTCGAAGTGGTTCTTATTATCTCAAAGTCAAAGCATTCAACCATCCAGCCGCTGGCGATATCCCATTGAAATACAAGCTGACTCTCGTCAAGGATCATCAAGCGCCTGTCGGTACCGTTTTTACCCCTCAGAACAATCAGATTGTCTGGGATGAACATCTGCCAATCCGTATCCTCGCTTTTGATAACAGTGGCATCATCAGCCACGTGCGTTTCTACTGGCACTCCTCGAACTGGGAGCCGGGCAGATGGGAACTACTTGGTGAAGATTGGGACGGAAGCGACGGTTGGGGAATCGACATCGCTGATCACTGGATTGGTTTCTCGATTTGGGCACGCGTTTTCGACCTGGCCGGAAATTATATCGATTTAGGTGTATGGAACATTTCCCATCCGAAATCGGTCAACTTCTTCCCAATCATCTCTCGCTAAGCTATAATTACTTTGTATGCCGAAGCTCATTATCCAAATTCCTTGTTATAACGAGGAATCAACCCTGCCCGAAACCTTACAATCCCTGCCAAAATCCATTTCAGGCGTGGACAAAATCGAAATCTTGGTCATCGACGATGGCAGCACCGACCAAACAGCACAGGTTGCTGCCCAATATGGTGTCCATCATATTCTTCGATTCCCTCAGCATGTTGGTTTAGCCGCCGCTTTTGCCGCCGGTTTGAATGCATGTCTGGAACACGGCGCCGATATCATTGTTAACACCGACGCAGATAACCAATACAACGCTGAAGATATCCAAAAACTTATCCAGCCCATCCTCGACCATCATGCAGACATCGTGATCGGTGACCGTGGCGTTGCCAATCACCCCGAATTCTCACCCCTTAAGAGGGTCTTGCAAAAATGGGGCAGCAAAGTCCTGGCAATGACCTCTGGCTTAGACATCCCAGACGCCACCAGTGGCTTTCGCGCCTATAGTCGGGAAGCCGCTCTGAGGACCATCGTGCTTTCAGGGTACACCTATACGCTTGAAACCCTGATCCAAGCCGGTTCTAAGGGATTAGCGGTTCGGTATGTTCCAGTGCGCACCAATCCCCAAAAACGACCCTCGCGTCTGATTCGCAGCCTACCCGAATACCTCGCCATCTCGACCATTACCATCATTCGTTCCTATGCCATGTATCGCGCTCTTCGCTTTTTTAC
>FWPV01009033.1_pt1 | contig 17086 bp, 20 predicted proteins | sample 2228371 | NCBI WGS metagenome assembly FWPV01 (sample SAMEA103939776, study PRJEB20133) | metagenome | reverse complement strand
AACCCGCAAGCAATTCCAATATATTGAAACCAATTCATTCTTCTGTTCATCACTTCGGAAAGAGCAAAAAGTATCTGATTATCACCATCAATGCTTTAGTGAGCTTTTACAATACTTAAATTATGAACCCACAAAACTCACCTCCCATTGGTTTCATGGCACACGAATTATCGATATTAATAGCTATTTTGAGAACGGACTTATGCCAAAAGCCGAGGGATATAAGATATTGACTCCATTTCCCAAAGGCTTGGCTAAAAATATAGAACACTCAAAACATCAATCATCTATGTTCGGTTTATCAAAACTAGGTAAGGAATTATTAGGGCAAGATGATGAAGGTCCATTTGCAACCCTTTTTAAACAAAAAGCCCAAGACAAAAATTACCATTTCACACAATGCCCTGAAGCAGTAGAGGACATTGCTGAAGACTTGGTTGGAGCAAACTTTCATGTGATTACTGAAAGCTTTATGAAAGTCACCAGACCTGCACTAATTGAGTTTATTGGGGAAGCTGATGATACTACTCTGGAAAACACGCTTTACTATTTACATCAAGTAATTCACGGTGAAAGTGAGCATGATGCGGCACGTAGAATAGATGCTTTTTTTATGGGAAATGGCAAAACAATACCAAGCGATAAAATAAAAGCAGTCCACTTTTTAGATAATAATGAAATCGTTCAAAACATGAATTTTGCAATCCCTAGTCAGTAGGCTGGGCAGCCATGCCCAACAAAACCTTTATTATCGAAGTTCTATACCCATGAAAAAGTCAACTAACACCAAACCACCAATAACCTCAACAGATTCAATATTGGAGGGAATCAAAAGAGGCGAAAAAGCCTTCAAGGAAGGAAAGGTATATACACATGCACAAGCCAAAGAAAAACTTAAAAAATGGCTTAAACCTTGAGGTGTTGGGCATTGCTGCCCAACCTACGGTCGCAATAAATAATTAATCGAAAACTTTGAAGGAATACTATGAACAGCCACTGGATTTATGAAACCACATTAAAAGGTAATCTCGTTACCCTCGCTCCATTAAAGTGCGAGCACGCTGATGCGTTAATTGAAGCTGCTGCCGATGGCGAATTATGGAATCTTTGGTACACCTCTGTACCAAACAGCAAAACAATTGATTCTTATCTTGATCAGGCATTTACAGATCAAGCAAACGGCCGCGCGTTGTCATTTGCGGTAATTGATAATGCTACGCAAAAAATCATTGGCAGCACTCGTTATTGCAATGCAGATGCAATAAATAAGCGCATTGAAATTGGTTACACCTGGTACGCAAAGTCATTTCAAAAAACCGGTATTAATACCGAGTGCAAATATTTATTGCTAGCTCACGCCTTTGAAACGCTCAATGTAATCGCCGTAGAATTTCGCACTCACTGGCACAATCAGGCATCGCGCACGGCAATTGCGCGATTGGGAGCAAAGCAGGATGGGGTTTTGCGCAATCACCAGAAAAGTGCCGAGGGTGTTTATCGGGACACGGTAGTATTTTCGATTATTGATCTGGAATGGTCGGCAGTTAAGAAAAACCTTCAATTCAAAATGGCTGCGCAGAGAAATTAAAAGCGCGAAAAACTCGCGCTATTTTTTATAAGGTTTGGCACCACAGGAACCGCGCACGACTAAATTGGCGGGCAATAATAGGGATTCGGGACGCTCACCGCTGACCAGCTTTAAGAGATTTTCCACCAACAACTCACCAGCCAATGCCGTGTCTTGTTGAACTGTTGTCAATGGCGGATGGGTGTATGCCGCCATAGGGATATCATCAAAGCCCATCAAGGCTACATCTTGCGGGACATGCAACCCAGCCTCTTCCAATGCGGTCATGGCGCCAATGGCAATTAGGTCGCTCGCACCAAATACGGCATCAAAAGGCACACGGCGCTGCAGCAAACTCATAGTCGCTTTGTAACCTTCTTCCTCTGAGGTTTCGGCAGCAACCTGAAGTTTGGGATCAACCGCAATACCAGCCTCCTGCAGCGCCTTACAAAAGCCGTGGTAGCGGTCGGCGAACTCGGGACTGTGTTCGGATACATCGCCGAGGAAGGCGATATTTTTGCGCCCCAGCTCAAGCAAATGTTTTGCTGCGTAATAAGCGCTATTGAAATTGTCGCAGCCAATGGATACTCCGGGCTGCCCTTCAAGCACAGGTCCCCAGGTAATAAAATGGGCGCCCACCTCGGTGAGATAGGTTAATTTTTTAACAAAAGTTTCGTAATCACCGTACCCCAAAAAGATAATGCCATCGGCACGATTGGCATCTTCATAATCTGCATGCCAGTCTTCACTAAACTGCTGGAATGACACTAATAAATCAAACCCACGATTGGCTGAGGCGCGGGTGATGCTACCGAGCATGGAAAGAAAAAACGGGTTGATGAGTGAGTTGCCAGTACCGTGATGTTCGCACAATAAAAGTGCAATGGTTTTAGTCTGCTGGGAGCGCAAGCTGCTCGCATTTTTATCCACTTTGTAATTCAGCTCGCGGGCGATTTGTTGCACCTTCAATCGCGTTTCTTCGTTGACCAAGGGGCTATTGCGCAGGGCGCGCGATACGGTCGACTGTGATACACCTGCGCGATAGGCAATATCAAAGGATGTGGGTTTATCGTCTTTCAACTGGGTGACCCTCGCTGAGATTCTTTTGTTGTTGTTTTACTTTTGTTGTTGTTTTGATAGTCGCTTGTTTTTACTGCAACTGACGAGACTGATACTACATCAGCCTCGAGTAGAGGTATAGCAACGCGCTTAAAGTGATGGGGTAAAGCCCTCCATCTCCGGCGGTAATATCGGGTTTTTCAAGGTAATTCTAGCTCTGGCATTAAGCTGTATCGCCGCCAAGTCTTTGCCAAAATAACGATCAAAAAGCGCATCCAGCTCACCGTTGGCCGCAATAATTTTCAAGCCATTTTCCACACGCCGTGCCAAATCAGGTTTGTTGGGATTAACATAAAAAACCAATGGAAAGGGGTAATAAACCAGCAGTGAATGATCGACCATCAACTCACCACTTTGGGCAGCGCGTTCCTTAAATACGCCAGCTACTTCATTTGCACCGAAGGTGACGTAATCAAACTCTTTATTCTGCAGGCGGGTAAAAAGCTCATCAAAACTCCCCTTTTCCACTACCGGATAACCATTTTGGCGAAACAGTTCAGCATCGGCCCAGGTAGCAGGAATACCCATAGTGAGTTGCTGCAATTGTTTAGCCGTTTTGATGGCCGCAAATTTTTCTTTGTCGGCAGCGCGAATAATTAAAATGCGATGCCCTAGCAAGCCTTTCATCAAGGGCTGGGGCACTAGAATTTTTTTCTCGCCAGCCAATTTAGTATTGCCCGCCACAGTGCCAAAAATATCAAAACCCTTAGTACGAAATACGCTGGCTTCATCTTCCGCCCTGGGGTAGTCGGTAAGATCTTCCACCAGCACCCAGTCGCCCTTGCGCTGGCTGGTAGCCGCTAAAGCCAGCTCTAGTATCTCCCGCTCGTACTGCTGACGCGATGCCGTTTTATTGCCATTCCAAAGTTTAATAGTTGCCGTTGCTGAGGCATCGAGTGCGATGCTGTGGGGAGCCATAAGCGCCAGGGAAAAAACCAGAAGGGCAGCGCCTGACAAATGCCATCGATAGCGCAGCTGAAACTTGGAGAATAACGCGATTAACAAACGAGAAGGGTATGTCGTCATGATGAAATCTCTTTTCATTTTTATTTTCGCCCGGGATTTATAACACGGGGCTGATACAAAACAGGGCGCACTCGGTTATAAGTGCGCCCTGTCCAAGCCTAACAAAAATAGCTGCCTGTGGCTAAAAAGGGATATCGTCATCGAAGGAGTCAAAACCGGCGGGCTGTTGCGGTGGGACGTTTTGTTGAGCCGCCGGACGATTGCCCTGCTGACCAAAATTGCCCCCCTGATTTGCACCAGCCGGACGCGGGGCGGCCTGGTTGTAGGCATTTTGTGCTGGAGCGTTGTTATACGATTGATTGAATTGCTGATTATTGGGCTGTTGATTGGCGTATTGGGGCGACTGATCAAAGCCACCCGCCATGGCGCCAGCACCCATGCCCGCTGCGCCCATGTTGTTGCCCATACCATCGCCGCGGCCATCAAGCATTTGCATTTCACTGGCCACAATTTCCGTGGTGTAGCGATCACTGCCATCTTGCGCCTGCCATTTGCGGGTCCGCAGTGAACCTTCTATGTAAACTTTGGAGCCTTTTTTCAGGTACTCGCCGGCGATTTCACCCAGGCGATTAAAAAACACCACGCGGTGCCACTCGGTGCGCTCTTGCGGTTGACCGGTGTTTTTGTCCTTCCAGGTTTCCGAGGTTGCCAGGCTGACGTTGGTAACGGCGCCACCGGAGGGCATGTATTTCACTTCCGGGTCCTGCCCGATATTACCGATAAGAATTACTTTGTTGATACCGCGAGCCATGGTGCATTCCTCTTGATTGTCCGAGTATCCGCCTTATGTGGTTATGCAGGGCGGCATTCAGGTTTATGGGTTATTGCCCCTTCGGGGCATCGGTCACTCTACACGTCTGCGCTGCCGTCCACAATTGCAGCTAATTGTTTCCTATCCACGCGACGCTGATCCACTTTCAGGTAAATAGTATTTTCTGAAGCCACTATCACCGCCTCAGCGACGCCATCTACGGCGCGCAACTTTTCCAGCAATATCCGGGGATTGGCAAGCCCCGCGCTTTTGCCTTCAAGGGGAATCAGCACGCTGGCTAAAAAATGCGGCGGCTTCATCGACCAGGCTACCGCCAGCCAGATAACAATTAACAGCGCATTCAACAAAAAAACTGCGTTAGCGCCCTGCTCTTGTAACAGCCATCCACCCAGTGCACCGCCACCAAATACACCTAGGACCTGACAGGTGGAGTAAATACCTGTCGCCGTGCCCTTGGCTCCCGCCGGGGCGATTTTGCTCACCATGGAGGGCTGGGTCGCCTCCAACACATTGAAGGCGATAAAAAAGACAAACAATACCAACAGCGCAAGGATCCGGTTGGCGCCAACTAACATCAACGCCAGCTCAGCGAGCAGTAGCAGCACCACCGCCAACAAAAAAACGCTTTTAATCTTGCGGCGTTTTTCGGCGATGATCACAAACGGCAACATCAATACAAACGCAAAGGCGAGTAGCGGAAAATAAATCAACCCGTGGTAATTGCGGGGGATATCCAATTGGTTTTGCAGCATCAGAGGCAACACAACAAAACTGGACATGAGCACAAAGTGCAGTACAAAAATTCCTACATTCAACCGCAGCAATTGCGGATGCAACAGGGTTTCGCCCAGAAGCGCCGGCACAGCAACCGCTTCCCGTTTGGGGCGAACACTGGGCGCCACCTGCGGCACCAACTTCAACAGGATATAAATACCTACCGCTCCCAATAGAGCGGTCAGCCAAAAAATCGCGGCTACACCACCCCAAGCAGCTAGCAGCGGGCCTGCAGTCATCGCCAGTGAAAAGGAGACACCAATGGACGCGCCTATAGTGGCCATGGCCTTGGTGCGATTTTCTTCCGATGTCAGATCGGTGAGCAATGCCATCACTACCGCCGAAATAGCACCACCGCCCTGCAGGAAGCGCCCAAGAATCAACCCGTAGACCGACTCAGCAAGCGCGGCAACAACACTGCCCAGCACAAAAATAATCAAACCGGTCAGGATCAGCGGTTTGCGCCCAATACGATCCGACAAAACCCCAAAAGGAATCTGCAGCAGCGCCTGACTAAAACCATAAGCTCCCAAAGCCAGGCCTAATAAAAACGGACTGTGGTGAGCATATTCAGTGCCATAAAGCGCCAGCACTGGCAGCAGCATAAACAGACCAAACATGCGAAAGGTGTAAAGCGCCGCCAGCGACCAAACCACCTTTTTCTCGAAGGGCAAAGGAGCAGAATACTGAATGGAGCTGGCTGAATCTTGCATAGCATTTAAGGTTTCGCGAGGTTTTAACGGGGCAACAGTGTACCAACTCGCGCCAAGGCCAGACCACCAATCCCCAAAAGATTCTCACAATTCGGGATTGAACGATTGACTATCTCCTCCCTCAATAATCCACATCGGTGACATCTGTCAGTCAGGCATTCACGTATAATCGCCCCTTGGCGAAATAAGCTCGCCTTTTCTTTTTGTTAAAAGCCCGGGTGGACGCAGTACATGGACAAAATTATCGTGAGGGGTGCGCGCACCCATAACCTGAAAAATATTGATCTGGATATTCCGCGCGACAAGCTGGTGGTAATCACTGGCCCCTCGGGTTCAGGCAAGTCCTCACTGGCGTTTGATACGCTCTACGCTGAAGGCCAGCGCCGCTACGTTGAATCGTTATCTACCTACGCGCGTCAATTTTTGTCGATGATGGAAAAGCCAGATGTGGATCATGTCGAAGGCTTGAGCCCGGCAATTTCTATCGAACAGAAATCAACCTCACACAACCCGCGCTCCACGGTGGGCACCATCACCGAAATTTACGACTACCTGCGCCTGCTCTATGCGCGCGTCGGCGAGGCGCGCTGCCCCGAGCACAAGGTTCCGCTGGCAGCGCAAACCATCAGCGAAATGGTGGATACCACCCTTGCCCTACCCGAAGGCACCAAGCTGATGCTGCTGGCGCCAGTGGTCAGGGATCGCAAAGGTGAACACCTGCATATCTTTGAGCAGCTCAAGCGCGATGGTTTTATCCGCGCTCGCATCAACGGCGTTTTGTGCGATTTGGACGATACCCCCAAACTCGATAAGAAAAAGAAGCACACGGTAGAAGTGGTTATCGACCGTTTTAAAGTGCGAGAGGATTTAAAACTGCGACTGTCGGAATCCTTTGAAACTGCGCTAAAGCTGTCCGAGGGAATAGCCTGCATTAGCTATATGGATGGGGAGGCGCCGGATCGTTTGTTCTCCTCCAAACACGCCTGCCCGATTTGCGATTACAGCCTGACCGAGCTGGAGCCGCGCCTGTTTTCCTTCAATAACCCGGCGGGCGCCTGCCCCACTTGCGATGGCTTGGGCGTGCACCAGTTTTTTGATGAAGACAAGGTGATTCAAGACCCCAGCCTGAGCTTGGCGGAAGGCGCCATTCGCGGTTGGGATAAGCGCAACGTCTATTACTTCCATATGCTTGCTTCGTTGGCCAAACACTATGGCTTTGCTGTGGACACCCCCTGGTCAAAACTCAAAGCCAAACAGCGCGAAGCAGTGCTGTACGGCTCGGGTGACGATGTGATCGAGTTTAATTACATCAATGATCGCGGCGATGTGTACAAGCGCAGCCATAGTTTCGAGGGCGTACTGCCGAATATGGAGCGGCGTTACCGCGACACCGAATCCAACTCAGTACGGGAAGACCTGACCAAATTTTTATCCAGCCAGCCCTGCCCTGACTGCGAAGGCACAAGGTTGCGCCTGGAAGCGCGCAACGTGTTTATCGACGAGCGACCATTACCCAAGATTACCGAAATGCCCGTCGCCGATGCTTATGACTACTACATGCAGCTGAGCTTCAGCGGGCGCAAAGCCGGTATCGCCGATAAGATTCTCAAAGAATTACGCGACCGCTTCCGATTTTTGGTCGATGTTGGCCTGAATTACCTGACACTCAACCGCAGCGCAGAGACGCTATCGGGCGGCGAAGCCCAGCGAATTCGCCTTGCCAGTCAAATCGGCGCCGGCTTGGTAGGCGTAATGTACATTCTGGATGAGCCTTCCATTGGCCTACACCAACGCGACAATGAACGCCTGCTGAAAACCCTGACGCACTTGCGCGATATAGGTAATACCGTGATAGTGGTAGAGCACGACGAGGACGCTATTCGCCTCGCCGATCACGTCATCGACATAGGCCCAGGCGCCGGTGTGCATGGCGGTCAGGTCATCGCCCAAGGCAACGTCAAAGCGATTATGGCCACCAAAGAATCCATCACCGGTCAGTACTTAAGTGGCAGCCGCGAAATCGCTGTGCCAGCTAAACGCCACAGCTTCGATCCCAAGAACACCCTGCGTCTCATTGGCGCCAAAGGCAACAACCTGCAAAATGTCACGCTGGAAATTCCGGTTGGTTTGATGACCTGCGTAACGGGCGTGTCTGGTTCCGGCAAATCAACACTGATTAATGCCACCCTGCACCCACTGGCCGCCACTGCGCTGAATGGCGCTACTACGCTCGACCCGGCTCCCTATGAAAGAATCGAAGGTATGGAGCTGTTCGATAAATGTGTGGACATAGACCAGAGCCCGATTGGCCGCACCCCGCGCTCAAACCCGGCGACCTACACCGGCATATTCACGCCCATCCGTGAACTCTTTGCCGGCACGCAGGAATCCCGCTCACGCGGCTATCAACCGGGTCGCTTCAGTTTCAACGTACGCGGCGGGCGATGCGAGGCCTGTCAAGGCGATGGAGTCACCAAGGTAGAAATGCACTTTCTGCCCGATGTTTACGTGCCCTGCGATGTCTGCAAGGGTAAACGCTACAACCGCGAAACCCTGGATGTGAAGTAAAAAAGCAAAAACATCCATGAAGTGCTGGAGATGACCGTAGAAGATGCTCGCGCTTTTTTTGACCCAGTACCTGCCATCGCCAATAAGCTACAAACACTGATCGACGTGGGCCTTTCCTATATTCGCCTTGGGCAATCCGCAACAACCTTGTCGGGCGGCGAGGCACAGCGGGTAAAACTAGCCAAAGAATTATCTAAGCGCGATACCGGCAAAACCCTGTACATTTTGGACGAGCCAACAACCGGCTTGCATTTCTATGACATCCAGCAGCTGTTGAACGTTTTGCATCGCCTGCGCGACCATGGAAATACCGTGGTGGTTATTGAGCACAACTTGGATGTTATCAAAACCGCCGATTGGATCGTGGACTTAGGCCCTGAAGGTGGCAGCGGCGGCGGGCAGATTATTGCAACAGGAACACCAGAAGATATCGCACAGATGGAGCAGTCACACACCGGTAGATTCCTCAAGCCGATGCTCAAGAACCCACAAGCAAAAAGCGCAAAAACATCAACCACCAAAACTACCAGAGCCAAAAAAGCTTAAGCCTAAAACGAAGATGGCGAGTTAGTTGCTGGTTCGCCATCTAGTTTAAAATACATGCAATTTGACATGCCCAAAACAAAAAAGCCAAGCACTAATGCTTGGCTTTTTATTTATCGATTAAGCTCAGCTTATTCAGCGTCTACAGCAGCCTCTACAGACTTGCTTGGACGATCTACCAACTCAACATAAGCCATTGGCGCTTTATCACCAGCACGGAAGCCGCACTTCAGGATTCTTACATAGCCGCCTGGACGGGCGTTGTAACGAGGACCTAACTGGCTGAACAGCTTGCCTACGGCTTCTTTGCTGTTCAGACGAGCAAACGCCAAACGACGATTAGCAACACTATCTACTTTTGCCAAAGTGATCAGCGGCTCAGCAAAACGACGCAATTCTTTTGCTTTTGGTAAAGTAGTTTTAATCAATTCATGCTCAACCAGAGAGATAACCATATTACGGAACATAGCTTTACGGTGAGACGCATTACGGCCTAACTGACGACCAGATAATTTGTGACGCATGAGAGGTTTCCTTCAAAAAGGATTGCTAATAGCAATCTCGTTAATCACCTGCACCGAAGTGAGTTACAGGCAAACTAATAATAAAAGTCGTCTATCGGGTACAAGACCATGTAGACGACTTCGACTTTTTAATCGTTTCTCAAACTAGCTGGAGGCCAGTTTTCCAAACGCATACCGAGTGACAGCCCGCGTGAAGCCAGAACGTCTTTGATTTCGGTAAGAGATTTTTTACCCAAGTTTGGCGTCTTCAGCAACTCAACTTCTGTGCGCTGAATCAAATCACCAATGTAGTAAATATTTTCCGCTTTCAAGCAGTTTGCTGAGCGAACGGTAAGCTCTAAATCGTCAACAGGGCGCAATAGAATAGGATCAATAGCCTCTTCTTTTTGCTCTGGTGCTGATTGTTTCTCGCCTTCCAAATCAACAAACACAGCAAGTTGTTGCTGCAGAATGGTCGCTGCGCGACGAATAGCTTCTTCTGGATCAATAGTACCGTTGGTTTCCAGATCTAAAATCAGCTTATCCAAATCAGTACGCTGTTCAACACGAGCACTTTCAACACTATAAGCCAAGCGCTTAACAGGGCTGAAGGAAGCATCAAGTTGCAAGCGACCAATTGCACGACTCTCATCATCGTCACGACGACGGCTATCAGCTGGCTGGTAGCCACGGCCACGCGCGATAGTTAAGCGCATTTTCAATTCAGTATTGCCAGTAATATTAGCAATCACATGATCAGGGTTTTTAATCTCTACATCATGATCTAACTGAATATCAGCAGCAGTCACAACGCCTGGGCCTTTTTTAGTCAAAGTAAGAACCGCGTGATCCTTACCATGCATAATTACAGCAACACCTTTCAGGTTCAGCAGGATCTCAATAACATCCTCACGAACACCTTCAATTGCACTGTATTCATGCAACACGCCTTCGATTTCAACTTCAGTGATGGCACAACCAGCCATTGAAGAAAGCAAAATACGACGCAGTGCATTGCCTAAAGTATGCCCGAAGCCACGCTCCAAGGGTTCCAAAACCACGCGTGCGCGGGTTGGCCCACTTTCTGAAACATCGATATGACGCGGAGTTAAAAATTCGTTTACTGCAGTCTGCATAGCAATACCTGTTAGCGGTTCGTCCCTTACTTAGAGTAAAGCTCGACGATGAGGTTCTCGTTGATGTCAGCAGGCAAATCAATGCGATCAGGAATGCGCTTGAATACGCCTTCTTTTTTCTCGCTGTTAACATCTACCCACTCAACATTACTACGTTGGCCAGCCAAGTTCAGTGCGTTTTGAACACGCAATTGCTTTTTAGCTTTTTCGCGAACAGCAACAATATCACCAGCAGCAACTTGGAAAGACGCAACATTTACAGTTTTGCCATTTACACTTATTGCTTTGTGAGAAACGAGTTGACGTGATTCTGCGCGAGTTGAACCAAAGCCCATACGATAAACAACGTTATCCAAGCGGCATTCCAGCAACTTCAGCAAGTTTTCACCGCTGGCGCCTTTACGACGAGCAGCTTCTTTGTAGTAACCACGGAATTGCTTTTCAAGAATGCCATAAATACGACGCACTTTTTGCTTTTCACGCAGCTGTACACCGTAATCAGACAAACGACCACGGCGTTGGCCGTGTTGTCCAGGTGCAGTTTCAATTTTACATTTAGAGTCTAACGCACGAGCACCACTCTTCAGAAAAAGATCAGTGCCTTCACGGCGAGACAGCTTACAGGTAGGTCCAATATAACGTGCCATTCTCTAATCCCCTTACACGCGACGTTTCTTCGGCGGACGACAGCCGTTGTGAGGAATCGGCGTTACGTCAGTAATGTTAGTGATCTTGTAACCAACATTGTTAAGTGCGCGAACAGCTGATTCGCGACCTGGGCCTGGGCCCTTAACTTCGACGTCGAGATTTTTTAAACCATACTCTTTTGCTGCTTCACCAGCGCGCTCTGCAGCAACCTGTGCAGCAAAAGGTGTGCTTTTACGTGAACCACGGAAACCAGATCCACCAGAGGTAGCCCATGCAAGCGCATTACCTTGACGATCAGTGATAGTCACGATGGTATTGTTAAAAGAAGCGTGAATATGGGCAACGCCATCGATCACGGTCTTTTTAACTTTTTTCTTGGTTGTGGTTTTATTACTTGGCTTCGCCATAGCAACTTCTTCCTACTAATTTGTTACCGTAAGTGAATGAAAGACGTAAGCAAGAATTACTTCTTGATAGGCTTACGTGGGCCTTTACGGGTGCGAGCGTTCGTTTTTGTACGCTGACCACGGAGCGGTAAACCACGACGGTGACGCAAGCCACGGTAGCAACCCAGATCCATCAGACGCTTAATATTCATAGATATTACACGACGCAAGTCACCCTCTACGGTGCGCTTAGCAACCTCAGCACGGATAGCATCCATTTGCTCTTCAGACAAGGTGCCGATTTTTACATCTTCAGCAATGCCAGTAGCAGCACAGATTTGCTTAGCCGAGGTACGACCAATCCCATATACATAAGTTAACGAGATAACGGCGTGTTTGTTATCTGGTATGTTTACACCAGCAATACGAGCCATTCAAATTACTCCAGTAACACTTAAATTGCAGCGCTGACAGCGTAAGCACCATCTTCGCCCCTGAACAAAAGGCGCGAAGGATAGCGGCTAATACACCATAAATCAATAGCTAGGCAATTTCTCACCTAACGACAGTCAGCGCCCCCATAGCCTTTATTCAAAACCCACATAAAGAATCAGGCTGGTAATCCGATTGGATACCAGCCTGATATATCTAAGGAGTACTTAAATATTAGCCTTGACGCTGCTTATGGCGCGGCTCAACGTTGCAGATTACCCGCAAGACACCGTTACGACGTACCATTTTGCAATTGCGACAAATCTTTTTAACAGAAGCACGAACTTTCATGATTCAACCTCGATATCGCGGATTAGCGAGCGTTACCGCTGCCATATCCTTTCAAATTTGACTTCTTCATCAACGATTCATATTGATGAGACATCAAGTGAGCCTGCACCTGAGACATAAAGTCCATTACCACAACCACTACAATAAGCAGTGAGGTCCCCCCCAAGTAGAATGGCACACCAGTGGCAACTACAAGGAACTCAGGCAACAAACAAACTGCCGACATATAGATAGCACCAACTACAGTTAAACGAGTAAGGACACTATCAATATACTTAGCGGAATGCTCACCAGGGCGAATGCCTGGAATATATGCACCCGACTTCTTCAAGTTATCTGCAACTTCTTTCGGATTGAACATCAATGCCGTGTAAAAGAAACAGAAAAACGTTATTAATCCAGCAAAAAACAGTATATACAGCGGCTGACCGGGGCCAATAGCCAACGCCAATTCTTGTAGCATTTCATTTACAACCCCCTCACCACCTTGACCAAACCATTGGGCAATAGACGCAGGGAATAACAAAATACTACTGGCAAAAATTGCAGGAATAACACCAGCCATATTAATCTTCAAAGGTAAATGACTACTCTGTGCAGCATACCCTTGTCGACCTTGCTGGCGCTTCGCATAGTTTACGGTTATGCGGCGCTGGCCGCGTTCAATGCGAACCACGAACCAAATTACTGCAATAGCAAGAATACTGATAATCAGTAATGCGATGATGTGTAAATCACCCTGACGCGCGCTTTCGAATGCCTGACCTATTGCGCTTGGCATACCCGCAACAATACCTGCAAAAATAAGCATTGAAATGCCATTTCCAATACCGCGTTCAGTTACCTGCTCACCCAACCACATCATGAACACAGCGCCAGTGACTAACGACACCACCGCAATGAAGTAGTAAGAAAAAGTCGGCTCACCGCCAAAAGCAAATGACGAGAAACTAACAGCCATAGCCAAGGCCTGAACTGTTGCAAGAACAACAGTGAAGTAGCGAGTGTACTGGTTTATCTTTCGACGACCTGCATCACCTTCCTTCTTTAGCTGCTCCAAAGATGGAGTAACTGCTGTAAGCAACTGCATGATAATCGATGCAGAGATGTAAGGCATGATACCTAACGCAAGAATACTCATCCTCTCCAGAGCACCGCCAGAGAACATGTTAAACATGCCAAGTATGGTGCCTTGATTCTGATTAAATAAATTTGCGATTCTTTCAGGATCTAAGCCCGGTACAGGTATGTGAGTACCTATACGATAAATCACTATTGCCAAAAACAAAAAGCGCAGGCGAGTCCATAGCTCGCCCAAGCCTCTTTGATTTGCTAATGGCAGATTACCTGGAGTTGCCATTCGCGCCTCGTTACTCTTCTACTGTTCCGCCAGCTGCTTCAATCGCTGCTTTAGCACCTTTTGATACAGAGAGGCCTTTAACAGTAACAGCTTTATTAATTTCGCCAGAAGCGAAAATTTTTGCACGCTTAATAACAGAACTTATCAAACCAGCCTGCTTCAATGTTTCGATATCAACAATAGAACCTTCAACGGCATTCAATTCTGATAAACGAATTTCTGCAGAAACCAGCCCGATACGGGAAGTAAAGCCATATTTAGGTAAGCGAATTTGTAAAGGCATTTGTCCGCCTTCAAATCCTGGTCTTACAGAACCACCTGAACGAGACTTCAAACCTTTGTGACCACGACCAGCAGTTTTACCTAAACCACTACCGATACCACGGCCAACGCGTTTTTTTGCATGAATTCTGCCCGGTGCCGGGCTAAGGGTATTCAGACGCATCTTATTCTCCCTCTACCTTTACCAGATAGTTAACTACATTAATCATCCCACGCACTGAAGGAGTATCCTCAACTTCAACAGTGTGACGGATGCGACGCAAGCCCAAGCCTCTTACACAGGCCTTATGACTCTCCAGACGATGAGCAGTGCTCTTAATCTGGGTCACTTTAATCATTTTCTTTGACATGGTGAATTCCGCCATCTAGTAATCGAATAATCGATTAGTTCAGAATATCTTCAACACTTTTACCACGTTTTGCAGCAACGGCTTCAGGAGAAGTCATTTCTTTTAACGCATTAAAAGTAGCGCGAACTACGTTTACCGGATTGGTCGAACCGTAGCACTTGGAGAGAACGTTCTGAATACCGGCGATTTCGAGCACAGCACGCATTGCACCGCCCGCAATTACACCAGTACCTTGTGACGCTGGCTGCATATATACCTTAGACGCGCCATGAACACCTTTAGTTGGGTACTGGATGGTATCGCCATTCAGTTCAACGGTAATCATGTTGCGGCGAGCTGCTTCCATCGCCTTTTGAATTGCAGTCGGAACTTCGCGTGACTTACCGCGACCGAAGCCCACTTTACCATTACCATCACCAACAACAGTTAGCGCTGTAAATTGAAAGATACGACCACCCTTAACAGTTTTAGCAACACGATTAACTTGAACTAACTTCTCTTGCAAGCCTTCGTTGTTGTCTTCTTCTTTCTTAGCGTATGCCATATCTCACCCTTAGAATTCCAGTCCGCCTTCACGTGCCGCATCAGCCAGAGCTTTAACACGACCATGGTATTTAAAACCGCTGCGATCAAAAGCTACTTGTGTAATACCAGCAGCTTTAGCACGCTCAGCAATCAGCGCACCAACTGCTTTTGCAGCTTCTGCATTACCGGTTTTACCACTGCGCAAGTCTTTATCCAAGGTTGAAGCACTTGCTAATACCCGCGCGCCGTCACCTGAAATTAGCTGTGCATAAATATGGCGCGGAGAGCGGTGAATCGTTAACCGAGTTGCACCTAATTCGCGAATCTTAGCGCGGGCACGACGTGCGCGGCGAAGACGAGTTTGTTTCTTATCGCTCATATCCTAGCCCTACTTCTTCTTAGCTTCTTTACGCAGTACTACCTCATCCGAATAGCGAATACCTTTACCTTTATAGGGTTCTGGCTCGCGATAGGCACGGATTTCAGCGGCAACCTGACCAAGCAATTGCTTGTCAGTACCTTTTAGTACTATCTCAGTCTGACTGGGGGTTTCAACCGATACGCCTTCGGGAAGAACGTAATTAACTGGATGAGACAAACCCACAGACAGGTTTACAGTGTTACCTTCTGCTTTAACACGATAGCCGACGCCTACCAGATTCAACTTCTTTTCGAAGCCCTGGCTAACACCGTGAACCATATTATTAACTAGCGCACGGGTAGTGCCTGCTAGTGCATCAGACTGCTTGGCACCATCACGCGGAGCAAAGGTAAGCACATTATTTTCGTGTTTAACTTCTACGCTTGCGTGAACTTGCAGCGCCAATGTACCTTTGCTGCCTTTAACGGACAGAGACTGTCCGTTAAGAGTGACAGTCACTGCAGCAGGTACTTCAACCGGACTTTTTGCAACTCGTGACATGACGATTTCCCAATTAGAATACTGTGCAGAGGACTTCGCCACCCACGCCAGCGGCGCGTGCAGCACGATCAGTCATTACACCTTTACTGGTAGAAACAATTGCGATACCCAAACCACCGCGAACGGTTGGTAGCGCAGCTTTTCCAGCATAATTACGTAGGCCAGGACGGCTTACTCGGTCAAGCTCAACGATAACAGGCTTACCTTCAAAATATTTCAGATCAACTGTAAGCTCTTGCTTGGCGCCTTCACTTACAGAAAAACCATTAACGTAACCCTCATCAGAGAGTACTTTTGCCACGCTTACTTTCAACTTCGAAGAAGGCATGGTTACAGATGCTTTGCCCACATTTTGCGCATTGCGAATACGTGTCAGCATATCTGCCATTGGATCTTGCATGCTCATCAGATTCTGCTCCTAAAATTAAGCCGAGGCTTACCAGCTGGCCTTAACCAAGCCGGGGACATCACCACGCATGGCTGCTTCGCGCAACTTGTGACGGCACAGGCCGAATTTGCGGTAAACGCCGTGTGGACGACCAGTTACACGGCAGCGATTACGCTGACGCGACGCGCTGGCATCACGTGGCATTTGTTGCAGTTTGATTTGCGCTTCCCATACCTGCTCTTCAGTAGATGAAGGGCTGACGATGATTGCTTTCAACTCTGCACGTTTGGCAGCAAATTTTTTTACTGTTTCTGCACGTTTAACTTCGCGTGCAATCATAGATTTTTTAGCCATGACGTCACCTTAACCTTGGAAAGGGAAGTTAAATGCCTTCAACAATGCACGACCTTCGTCATCGGTACGAGCGGTAGTGGTGATACAAATATCAAGACCACGTAGACGATCTACTTTATCGTAATCAATCTCCGGGAAAATAATTTGCTCGGTCACACCCATTGAGAAGTTACCGCGACCATCAAATTGCTTGGGACTAATACCGCGAAAATCGCGAATACGAGGAATAGCAATAGTGATAAGACGATCAAGGAACTCATACATACGATCTGAGCGCAGAGTTACTTTGCAACCAATTGGCCAGCCATCACGAATTTTAAAACCTGCGATGGATTTACGCGAATTAGTTACAACCACTTTCTGACCA
>FWPV01009030.1_pt1 | contig 17088 bp, 14 predicted proteins | sample 2228371 | NCBI WGS metagenome assembly FWPV01 (sample SAMEA103939776, study PRJEB20133) | metagenome | reverse complement strand
GTTCCTTTTTTTAATTCTTTTTCTATTTTCTTTTCTAACTTTTCTATGGCAATACCGATACCAAAAATAGTATCAGTCATGTATTTGGATTGATTTTTTCATTGTTTTCACATTTTTTATATGTTCTGAAAAACTAATAACCAATAGAACTGAAATCAAACGGAACAGGGTCGGCAAGCAAGTTCTTGTTCATTGTGATATCAACATCGGGGAATGGCAGGAAGAATTTGCTGTCGTCAGTGAGATTTGCTCTAAAGGAATTAATTGTAACCTTATCCTGAGTTACTTCTCCCTTATAAAAGGCTTTAAGGTTATTATATGAACCTCTTTCCTGAGCATTTATCCATTGTTTTGCCAGTTCAGGATTGTAATAATGAAGCCTTACAAAGTCATACCAGTTATCACCTTCACAGGCCAGTTCAAGCCTGCGTTCTTTATATATTTTTTCCAAGGTCAGCGAGGTTTCATCTTGTGCGGTGGGGATACTTCTTTTTCTTACCATGTTAAATAACCTCAAGGCTTCAGGATCGGATGTTTCACTGTTATTTCCCAGTACTGCCTCAGCATATATGAGGTAGATATCAGCCAGCCGGATAAGATGTGTTGACAAACTTGTAGCCATTCTCAGGGAAGGTGATCCATATTCTGCAGTATGGTCTTCGACGTTACCAACAATATGTTTTACGCAGTTAGCTCCGGTAGCACAGTCGAAAGTAGCGCCGGCTACATTGGTTTCGTCCCATGTTGCCGTAAAGCCACCGGAATTTCTCCAGAAATTAGGATAATGGTCGCCAATCATCATCATAGTGGCTTTACGCCGGGCATCAACATTAACCCGTGTAAGGCTGTTGGCTGTGTCGCCGAATAATCGCTGCAGGTCAATGGTGGGGCCTCTCCATGTTCCCCATGAGTCAGCAAGGCCTGTAAAATTATTCAGCGCAAAATCAGATTGAAGAGAATTCTGTGAACACCACTGGTCTGATGCCACCCAATGCCATGAAAGCAGGTTTTCGGGGTTACGGTTACCTGTTGAAATTCTGAACAGGTTACTATATTCAGGTTCAAGGGTAGCGCCGCTTTCATTAATTACTTTTGCAGCATATTCTTTTGCTTTGTCAAGGTCGTCCTGATTACGCATGCCGCTTTGTCCCCATCCCGAACGTGTCAGGTGAACCTTTGCAAGAAGCGCATAAGCAGAATATTTATTTATTCTGCCGGGTTGATTTTTTTCAGGAAGTAAGGTAACAGCCTTATTCAGGGTGCGGATAATATATTCATAAACATCTTCAACCCTGTTTCTTTTAAGTTCAAGAGCATTGCCTTTGCCGATAATGTCACTGTTATTATGGACAATGGGTATGGCCCCCCATCCTCTGACCAGGAAGAAATAAGCCATAGCTTTCCAAACCATTGCTTCTCCTGTAACGGTATTTTTGGCAGTTTCAGTTACTTTTGGTCCGGCTTTGGTTGCAACGTTTTCTATTACGGCATTGCAATGCCCGTTCACCAGCCACAGAGAATTTGATGCGTCAGATAACTCAGCATTAGATGAGGTTAAAATAAATGCCTGATATACATCATCTGTACTGAAATACAAATTGCCGGCCATAACATCGCCGATTTTTGCCCATCCACGCTGGAAATCATACCATGGCGCATTGTACAGCACATTAGCGGCCTGAAAGCACTGTTCGTCGGTCTGATAAAAGCTGTCAATAGTATAGGCATCTTCGGTAGGACGATTCAGAAAATCTTCACAAGCACTCAAAACTATCAGGGATAGCAGAAGTGCTGTTGCTGTTTTATTTTTATATATAGGTTTCATATACATCAGTTTTCATTGTTTAAAATGTAATACTTGTGCCAAAGGTATAAATACGTGATGCTGGATACCTTCCGTTATCAAGTCCAAAAACATTATCGTTTGCCTGACTGGCACCTACTTCAGGATCAAGGCCTGTATATTTCGTAAATGTCCACATGTTTTGCAGATTGATATACAGTTTGAGATTATGAATTCTTAATTTGGCTAAGTATTTTGACGGGACATAATAAGCAAGGGCTATATTCTTAATCCTTATATAAGAACCGTCTTCAATATATCTATCTGATATTCTGCTGTTTTCATTCGGATCTCATGCTATTGCCCTGGGGACATCTGTATCGGGATTTTTAACCCTGACATTGTCAATATCATCAAACCAGTTGTTAATGGTTATACCATATTCATTTACGAACGGATATGTTTTATCAGGGTCAACAGGTTCGAGTTTAGCCCTGTCTACTGCAGTATGCAGCTGGTTTGACCACATAGTGTTCATTTCAATCAGGCTTCTTCCCATATAATTAAGCAGCTTATTTCCGTATGATCCGTTGATATATACTGTAAGCTCTAATCCTTTATAGCGGAAAATATTGTTAAATCCGAAAGTGAATTTTGGAAAGGGCGAACCTAAATTGGTACGGTCATATTCATCAATCACACTATCAGGTACTCCGTTTGGTCCCGAAAGATCGGCAAATTTCAGATCGCCCGGCCATACAGTATTTCTTTTGAAATTGCCATCGGCCGGATAAGCTTTTGTCTTTGGACTATTCAAGATGTCTTCTTTATCTTTATAAATGCCAACTACCTTATAGCCGTAAAAGCTGTATAACGGGTCGCCTATTTCAGTAAGGCTAACCAGGTCGGTCCATTGTCCGTAACCTTCAATATGTGCTGCAGGTGTTACATCCAGGCCCAACAGTTTATTTCTGTTAAATGTTAGCTGCAGGTCATTATCCCATGAAAAGGTACCAATGAGAGGTTTGGTATTTAATGAAATTTCTATACCCTTGTTTTCAATTTTCCCAAAATTACCCATTGGTGGATTAAGCCTTATTGAAACATTTCCTCTCGTTCCCATATAGGATGGCAATTGCATATCCATGAGCATAGCAGATGATTTCTTAATATACATGTCAATTACGAGGTTGATCCGGCTATTAAGAAATCCCAGGTCAAATCCGAGGTTGGTTTGTTCCTGTTTTTCCCATGTAATGTAAGGATTGGCAATATTTGATTGTCTGAAACCCATACCCAGGTTTGAAGGCATTTTAATAATGGATGCTCCCCAGCGATAGCCTCCGATATCCTGATTACCGGTCTGCCCCCAGCCGGCTCTGATTTTAAAGTCGCTTATTATGTTATTCAGGCTCTTTAAAAATTCCTCATTCATCAACTTCCATGAACCCGAAACTGCATGAAAAGGAGCCCAGCGGTTTTTAGGCCCGAAGTTGGAAGAGCCATCATACCTGAAAATATAGGTTAAAAAGTACTTATCATTAAATGAATAATTGGCCCGTGCATAGAACGATGCCAAGGCACCGCTGCCATGTCCTGAGCCAATTGCCATACTATTAGGATCGCCCAGGCTTGGTTCGTGTATGTCATTACTCGACAGTCCGTTGCTCGACCCCCTGAGGTATTCCCATAAATATTCAGATACTTCCTGTCCGGCCATTAATGTATAATTATGTTTTCCGAGGTTTCCCGTATAGGTTAAATAATTTTTTAACTGCCAGAAATAGTTCTGGTTATATTGTTTTGAGGCAGTATTGGTATTATTTATCAGACTTCCGTATTGATAAGTGGGGATAAAATGATATGCATTTGAAGTGCCGAAGTTTCCTCCCAATTCTGTGTGCAAAACCAGATTTTTAATAAAGGTAACATCGGCATACAGATTTCCGATCAGGTCATTCCTTCGGAGTATATTTGTTTCGTCCAATGCTTTGGCAATAGGATTAATAATACTGGGCGCGCCTTCATATAATAATCCTGCCCATGACCCGTCAAGGTTGTGAATAGGAACGTCGGGTGTGGTTCTCATGGCCACGCTGATAACTCCTTCGGTGCTGTTGTTCAGTGCCAGGTGATCTTTTGTACGTGAGAAGGTTATTTTGCTTCCAAGTTTTAACCAGCTTTTAAGTTCTGCATCGAGGTTTACTCTGAAGTTAAAGCGGTTAAAATCTGTTCCGACCAGTGTACCTGTCTGATCATAATAGCTGCCCGAAACATAATAGCGTGCCTTTTCTGTACCTCCCTGAGCTGCAATCTGATGGCTCTGCATGGGTGCTGTTCTGAACACAGCGTTTTGCCAGTCAGTTCCTTCGCCCAAGATTGAAGGGTCACTGAATTCTTCTCTCGGGTCACGGCCGTTTGTTTCGGCTGCCCAGTCATTACAATACTCAGCAAATTCGCGCAGATTCATTAAATTAAGACGGCTTTTCTGATCCTGAACTCCATAATATCCGTCGTAGGTAAATTTGGCTTCTCCTGTTTTCCCGCTCTTGGTAGTAATTAATACAACGCCGTTTGCACCCCGCGAACCGTAAATTGCCGTAGCTGAAGCATCCTTTAATATCTCAAGTGAAACAATATCGTTAGGATTAATACTGGATAATCCAGAAAAGGTTTGCACACTACCGTTACCCAAAGCATCTCCGAGGCCTACCGAATGGCCGCTCTGGACAACATTCTGAACCGGAATACCATCAATAACATACAAGGGTTCTGAAGCCTGAGCCCTTAATGAACCTTGACCTCGTATTCGTATAGACATGGATGAACCAGGCTGCCCTGAATTATATACTGCCGTTACTCCGGCTGCCCTGCCTTGTAAAGCCTGGTCGAGATTTGCTCCGATATTGGTTCTTAGTTTATCTCCGGCAACTGAAATGCTCGCAGCCGTGAGATCGCTTCTTTTTGCTGTACCGTAACCAATTACTACCACCTCATCCAGTTTCTGAATATCTTCAACCAGTGCTATATCAACAACGGCTTTGCCACCCACAGCAACTTCCTCACTGAGATAGCCGATAAACGAAAATACCAGTATGGCTTCAGGGTTGCTTATTGTGATGGTATACTGGCCGTTTGCATCTGTAACTGCACCATTTTGTGTGCTTTTCTCAACTATATTCACACCAGGCAGCGGACTGTTGTCAGTTGACGAGATTACCTTGCCTTTGACCATAAGTGGTTGTCTGGCAGTCTGTTCCTTTATCGGTGTTATTACAATCAGGTTATTGTCCAGTATCCTGTATTCCACCTTAATATCCTTTAAGGCAATATCCAGAATGTTCTCAACAGGCATGTTACTGGCACTTATTGTAACCAGCTTGTCTTCAACTACCTCGTTACGGTATAAAAACCGGTAGTTTGTCTGCTTTTCAATTTCCTGAAAAACAAGCGAAACAGGTGTATCTTTCACATCAATCGATAATCTTGACGTCTGAGAATAGGTCCCTGCTGTTGAATACAGCACCCCTAATGTCAACAAGATAGCGGTTAGTTTCATAATTAGTAATGTTTTTTTTGTGCTAATTAAAATATCTAATAAGCACACATAATCAGGTTTTTTCATATTTTTGTTAAGGTTTAAGGTTTATTTTTAATAAGCCAGAAGTGATGCCGGGGAATGTATCAGCATTCTCCGGTTTTTTGTGTTTCTTAATGCTAACTATGTCATAATTTTCTTTAATAAATTAAGGTTAATAATTATTTCTTTCCTGCAGATGCATATATGGTAATTTTATTTTTATCAATACGGTATTCCAAAGGCGTTGCCAGCTTGAGGGCCTGTAAAGCCTGTTCTATGTTTTCTTTTTCAAATTTACCCGTATATCTGAAGCTTTTTAAAATAGTGTCTTTCAGGGTAATATCAACATTATACCATCTTTCGAGCCGTACAATAAGGCTTTCGAGATTTTCATTATTGAAAATGAGTTTTTCATCTTTCCATGATGTATATAATTCGGGGTTAACTTTTTCGGTAATTTCAATTCTTGAAGGCGCCTGTGGTTTTAAATATGTTTCAGCTTCTTTACGTTGAATAGCTATCTTACCGGTTTCAGCAGAGTATGTTGCTTTCTGAAAAGGCCTGAGCGTGACTAATTGCTTCTTTGATGAGGCAATGTTTGCTTCTTCAATCTCAACCTTGCCGGATACCAGTATCGTTTCAGTAATTTTTTCGGAAGGATATGATTTCACGTTAAATTTAGTTCCCAAAACCTTTAGTTTAAGGTGTGAGGTGTGAACTATAAATGGTTTTCGTTTATTTCCGGTTACATCAAAAAAAGCTTCTCCTTCAAGAAAAACCTCGCGCGATGTGGTATTTGCAAAATCATTGTATGTAAGCCTACTGCCACTATTGAGCCATATTTTTGAACCGTCTTCAAGTGTAAGAAATCCTTTTGAGCCATTGGGAATTACAATTTCATTCTTCTTAATATCATGAGTAAGTTTCCGGGAATACCTGTTATTAAAGAATAACCATGTTAATCCGGCAGCTAAAACAAAAACCGCCGCATAACGCAAAAATGATTTTAAAAAGATATTGGATGAACTTCTTGTTTCAGGTAAAAGTACTTTTTTGAAAGGCGTATTATCATCTTTAAAACCAAGTCTGGCCTTTAGTTTTAAATAAGCGTCTGTACTTCTTTTGTCAGGTTTTTCTAAATGTGTTTCATCCCACAAGCGGTAAAACCATGCAGTAATGAGTTCCTGTTCCTGATCCTGATTGATTCGTCTGAAGAGTTCTTCTCTTAATGACGGAGTTAACTGGCCGGATAAATATGATTCGAGCAGTTCTTCTATTGATTTTCGATGCATTATTTTTACAAATTATACTAATCATTTCACATAACTTTCAGTTTTCCGTGAAGGCAGAAGTGAAAAATTTTTTTTAACCCGGATTCGTCATTTAATACACCGCAGATATGTAAATGGTGCGCTTTTAATGCCGTTTTTTTTATTCCCGATTGCTATTTTTTCTGATGTCTAATCCGGGATTAAATAATTTACAGATAACAACTCAAATTACATTTTCTGTAATTCGTGGCTCACAGATTTTATTATGCTGCCGGGCTTAAGACAGAGTGAACAGGCATTTTACTTGGCCCGTTCAATATAGTCGCCTGTGCGTGTATCTATTTTAATCCGGTCGCCTGTATTGATAAACAGCGGCACTTTTATTGTAGCTCCGGTTTCAAGTGTGGCAGGTTTCAGTGTACGGGTAGCAGTGTCGCCCCGCATACCGGGCTCGGTATAGGTCACTTCAAGCTCAACAGTAACGGGCAATTCAGCTGATACGGGTTCTTCACCGTCAAAATATATTTTCAGATTCATTCCTTCTTTGAGAAAAGCAATGCTGTCGCCGATGGTTTCCTTGTTGATCAGTATCTGATCATAAGTTTCGTTATCCATGCATACAACATTATTGCCGTCAGTATATAAGTATTGTTGTTCTTTAAAATGTACCCTTACAATTTCTATTTCATCATCAGGCCTGAAACGCTGTTCAATTAACCTGCCCGATTTCAGATTGCGCATTTTAACCTGATAAAAGGCCCTAAGATTGCCGGGGGTACGGTGTTCATACTCGAGAACCTGAGCCAGTTCTCCATTATATCTTACGAAAGTCCCTTTAGAAATATCTGATACTTTTGCCATACAAATATTTTTTGCAAAGTAAGTGATTTATTTTTTATTTTTAAAAGCACGATAAATAAGATAAATAATAAAAACTATTCCGATTATCAAAAAGCCCATTGAAATCTCATGATAATACTTTTCGAGTTTTTCTTTCTGAGAATAAAGTGAATAGCCTAGTATGGCCAGAATTATATTCCACAGGCCCGAACCTAACAAAGTGTAAAATAAAAAAGGCCTGATTTTCATTTTTGCCAAACCTGCCGGAATAGAAATAAGCTGACGTATTGCAGGTATAAATCTCCCCAGAAATGTAGAGGAGTTTCCGTGTTTAAGAAAATAGGCTTCGGCTTTTTCAACGCCTTGCCGGTTAATTAACAGCAAATGGGCGAGCCGGGTGTCGGCAAGTTTGTATATAATTATCCGTCCGAGGTACAAAGCAAGGTAATAATTGAATAAAGCACCAATAAGCGCACCTGCTGTACCCGATAATGTTACAAGGTATATGTTCAGATCGCCCTGGGCTGCTTTCCATGCAGCAGGAGGAATAACAATTTCAGAAGGGAATGGAATAAACGAACTTTCTATTGCCATTAACAGCATAATCGTAAAATAGTTGATGTGGTTCATATACCACCCGGTGATTGTCTGAATGAAATCAATCATGTAGTTTTTAATTTGCCCGCAAAAATAAGCAAAACCTCAGAACATGAAAATTTTTTTGATAAAAGATGGGCACGTTAATGAATAGTTCAGCGTTTTACGATGGAAAGAAGCAAAGCTTTTATTGCAGCCAGGTATCCGGAATTCTAATCAGGCAGGTGAAGCATCTGATATAATGAAATGTCTTTCAGACTTTTGGCTCTTATATGCGCTTTAGGGTTTGATGAGGCCGCTCCGACAGCCAGGCACTTCATTCCCGCCTTTATTGCCGCTTCTACTCCGGCATCAGCATCTTCAACGACGAGGCATTTTTCAGCAGTGACATTCAGCTTTAAGGCTGCAAGTAAAAAAACCTCGGGATCGGGTTTGCTTTTTTTAATTTGATTTCCATCTGCAACAGCATCAAAGAAGTCTGCAAGTCCTATTTTTTCAAGTATTACCGGAGTATTTCTGCTCGATGATCCTATTCCCAGTCTGATGCCGGCTTTTTTAAGTTCCCGCAGTATTTGCATTACACCTGGTAGTAAATCAAGCGGCGAAAGTTTGTTTAATAACTCACGGTAATAATTATTCTTCCGTTGGGCAAGAATTTTCTTTTCATCGTCAGTATATTTTTTTTCGGCCCGTTCCAAAATGATTTCAAGGCTTTCAAGCCGGCTCACACCGCGTAACCGTTCGTTAACCTTTCGGTCGAAATATATTCCTTCCTCATCAGCCAGCATTTTCCAAGCCTGATAATGAAACTCGTCTGTAGAAACAATCACTCCGTCAAGATCAAAAATTACAGCTTCAATCATAGGTTTTGCAAATAATAAATGTGGACAAATGTAGTTACCATTAGATAAAACATCAAATGTACGCCAAAAATCCTTTATAGTTCTTAATAGCCTTTAATGGTCGGAACTAACGGGTACAAGGTTTTATGATTTTTTGTTGACTTTAATTTATTTTTTTATTAAATTTATTTGTAACTTGTTTAATATTTCATTTTAAGTATTACTATCATGACAATTTACGTTGGCAATATTAATTATTCCATTGGCGAAGATGAAATAAGAAAAATCTTCGAGGTAATGGGAAAAGTGGAATCCGTTAAGATCGTGCATGATAAACGTTCGGGCAGGTCAAAAGGTTATGGTTTTGTTGAAATGCCCGATAAAAAAGAGGCAATGGAGGCCATTAAAACCCTTGATGGCAAGGAAGTAGCCGGTCGAAATCTCAGGGTTCTGAAGGCGCATACTACTAAGAAGGTAGAAGAAGAGATAAAAACAGAATAGTTTTTTTCATCAGTTTTTACCTTCTGTCGTATTTAAATTTCATATACTTTTTCAGGGTCGGTTAGCCCGAATTTATCATTAGTTCATTCCTTTCCTAATGATTAATCAGGGTTTAATTTTTTCGTACCACTGAAAGTTTTGGGTAGCCATAAAGGTGGGCATATCGTTGAATGATTTATTTACAAAAAAACATACACCGCAGCCCATTTGTATTGCATTTTCCGCCAGTATATTTTTTCTGTGTTCGGGTGAATCCATCCATTTTTTTAACAGTGATTCGGCCATAGAAAGGTAAGTATGAGGCGGGATAAGTTTTCCTTCGGGTTTATAACTGAATTTCCCTTTGTCGATGACATATACATTGCTGCCGCTGGTATATTGAAGCCCGAAATCTTCAGCAATGTTTTCGGCTATATACGGATTCATTATACCTGTTAGTTTAGCCCTGTCGTTAGGAGTTTCTTTTTTGGAGTCGTACGGATTGGTATGACTGAAAAAACTTTTTTTGACCATATCGCACGAATGCATTATTGCTATTTTCTCAAGTTTGGGCGAATATTCGAGCTCATTAAGCTTGTGCTTAACTCTTATTTCATTGGTTACAAAAAAGATAGCGGCATTTAACCTGGCTATATCAATTTTTTTAAAATCAATAGTATCGTTAAAAAGTTTATCCTTCCGGAATGTTTTTAATTTCAGGTTATTGTAATAATCAGTTTCCTGAGCATTCAGATCACAAAGGAATAATAGCGCACATAGCAGCATCAATTTGCTTGTTTTCATAAATCCTCCGGCAATAATAAGGTTGAAAACAACAACAAATTTAGTTTAAAAAACGGCAATTATTAATGATTTGAAGAAATGAAATGCGATAATGACTGATAATACAATTTTCATAACCGTACCGGTAATAAAACCGATAAATGATCCAAAACCTGCACGGAATGCTTCATCTGATTTTCTTCCTTTAATCAGTTCGCCGGTAACTGCCCCGATAAAAGGGCCGATGATTATTCCCACGGGGCCCAGGAACAGGCCTATGCAGACTCCGATCGTAGCTCCCCATGTGCCATAGTTGCTGCCGCCGAACTTTTTTGTTCCCCAAACGGGAATGATATAATCAAGCAAGGCAACAATAATGGTCAATGCTGCAAATAATATTAAAAACCGGCTGCTGTACTGGGCATATTTGGTAAAATGCAACAGCAGAAGACCTGCATAGCTTATAGGAGGGCCGGGCAGAATAGGCAATAAGCTGCCCAGCACTCCGGTTATTATGCAAATCGTACCCAGTATTGCCAGGAAAATGTCCACTGTTTGTAAATTACAGTGACTGGCTGATGATAAAGGTAGTAGCAAATGCAATAATGGCGTATAGTTCGGGGAAGACCGCAAGAATCATTGTATTTCCGAAAACATTGTGGCCATTACCGATAGCTGCAATACCATTGGCACAAACCGAGCCCTGACGAATAGCCGAAATAAGTGCAACAATACCCAGAATTAAACCTGCTGCCAAAATTGCCAGTGCCTGCGACATTGTTATTGCCGGTCCGATGATGCCCTTGCTGTTGATAATAAAAAATCCGCCGAAACCATACAAACCTTGTGTTCCCGGCAGAGCGCTCAAAAGCATATAACTGCCAAATGCATCATCTCTTTTTTTCATTGCACCAACTGTGGCGTTTCCTCCCATTGCTGTTCCAATGGCACTGCCAATACCTGATAAAAGCACCATAAGGGCTAACCCTGTGTATGCAAGTATTACTGCAACATTAGCTTCCATATAAATTCTCCTTTTTTTTATTAATTTGTAAATGGTTTATATTCTTTTCCTCCGCCGGAAAAACCGGAATTCTTGAAAAACTCAACAAAAGTAAGACGTAACGGGTGTACAAAGGCGCCGAGCGCAGACAGCAACAATACAAGTGTATGGCCTAATAAAAGAAAAATTACAAAAAGGACAGGGCCTATATATGATACACCCATAAACTGGACGGCAATTTTATCAATTACCAGGCCAAGAATTGCTCCTGAAGTACCCAGTGCAAAAAGACGGATATATGATAAAAGGTCACCAAAAACACCTGTCACCATACTGTATATGTCGTACAGCCCCTTGCCGAAACTGATAAATATGTTGGTTGACGGGTCGTTGAAAAAAAGAATTCCAAACAGACCTGTTCCCAGAATAATATAGGTAGGCAATTTTACGGCGTCTTTTTCAAAATAACCCATTAACGCACCGCCCTGTGTTATTATTAATCCAACAATCAATACAATCCATGAAATGGTTGATACTGCATATATGGCCCCTTTCTGTTTAATCATATTGGCTGCACGCATACCCATGCCAAACAGTATCTGAAACATACCAAAAGCAAGTGCAAGGTTAAACATGCTTTGTGAATCAAGAATAAGGTGCCTGAACTTATTTAATATGGCATAATCGGAAAAGGAACAACGCATGAGTTCAAGCTTATAATTTTTCAGTGCATCATTGCCAATCAATCCGGTTAAAGCCTTAAAAAATTCATCACGTGTTTCGAAGTGACGGCCGACAACAGAAGAGATTTTGTCAAGAAGTTCCTGCGGTAAATTATTTCCACGTAAAAATTCAAGCGATTGTTCGGTTAACAGATAACCCGTATCAAGCAGGTTTACGCCAAATACGGTTCCCGATACCATACCCATTAGCACCGTGGCGGCGCCAAGATATTGCCCCAGCGTCAACAGAGGCTTAATTTCGGGTTTGGCTTTAAAAATCTTATATAATGTTACCAGCAGTAATATAGTAAGACCATATCCGGCATCTCCCAGGCAGAAGCCAAAGAATATCATGAAGAAAGGCGCAAAGAAAGCCGTAAGGTCTATCTCATAGTATGCAGGTAACGAATACAACTTCAGGATCGGCTCATATAAGCGTGCAAATTTGTTGTTTTTAAGCAAAACAGGTACGCTGTCTGCATCAGATGGTTTATCGGTTATATACAGGATACCGTTTGTATCACAGAATTCCGATAATGCATCTGATTTTTCCTCAGGAATCCAGCCTTCAAGCAACATAAGTCGTTCTTCGGCTTCCTTGCCGGTGTTTAATAAAACCTTTTCGTATTCTATTTCGGCAAAGATTTGTTTTTTTAATACTTCAAGAAGACTGACAGCCTTGGCAGCTTCATCAAGCGACTCTTCAATTGCCTTATTCCTTGCTTCAATCTCATTATATTGTTTCAGCAGGTCGTTTAATGGGGTAACAGGCAGCTTAACCTCTTCAGCATCAATTTCAACAGGCTCGCTGTTTTCAGTAATTACTACAAAATAAATATTGCCGGCCTGTTCATGGATGATTTCAATATTATATTGTGATTTCCAGTTATCATTGAATTTTCGCTGCGAACAGGTAAAAAATCTTAATGTCAGGCTTGCTTCCTGCAGCTTCTTAATATCTTCAGGTCTGAAATTTCCCCATGGCTCAAGCAGGGTTATTTCTTTTTTAATTGCCTGTTGCTGCTGTTTGTTTTTTTCTTTTTCATCGGTCAGCGACCGTATTTTTTGCAACAGATCCAATGCATCGCCCGATACGGTATCACTTGCAGGAATGTTGCGTTTTTTCAGGAAGCTGATTCCGCTGTCCACTTCGCCCAAAAGAGCCTTTTTCTCACGTAATGTTTCTGTTTCTTCAACGGTTTTTTCAATAACATGCACCAAGCCAAGCTTGCCGAGCTCCTTCAGAAATCTTTCATATTCCTTGTGGTACACAAGAAAGGTATATTTCAGCATAGGGACGATCATGAAACTACCTCCTGACTCATTTGACGTTGTTTGACAATTTTCTGGGCCGATTTCGACAAATTATCCTCATCTTCCATAAAGCGTTTGATTTTACGAATAGCGTCTTCATAACCCGGAATTTGTACTTTCTCAAACAGGTTGACCTTTTGCGTGGTTTTTTTTCGGGCACGGTCGAGCAGTTGCATTTTACGGGCAAACACTTCTTTTTCTATGGCTATTGCCGCTATTTCTTTCACAAGCGCTATGCCATCGAGGTACCATTTAGGATTATTAAAAACACTAAAGGCTTTTGTACTGAAAATTACTTTATTTAAAACCGGTGTTTTAACCCCTGCAATCTTTTTGATGTCCAGTTCGACATCCTGAACGCTAACGAGTGAGAAGTCAAACTCGCCCCATAAAGCAACCATCCGGTCATAGCCTGCAATTTTCTGTTTCAGCATTTCTTCAAGCCTTACCATTTCGTCCTTTGCTTTTTTCACTTCAATACGCAAGGCCGATTCCTTGTTTTTAATTGTAGGTAAAGCCCTGACCCTTATCTTCAGTTGTTTTTCAAGCTGCTGAAGCGAAGTTTTATTATATTGAAATTTAATCGCCATTATTTAATCTTTTGGCCAGTATTTATCAACCAGTTCTTTTTTGATACCCACCTCTTCAACTCTGAAATGTTTTTTAAAGAGCTGCCATCCGGTATCGAGCATTTCATTAATATCGATATTGACATCAATGGCAAGCAACTTGTTGGAATAATCTTTGGCAAACCTTAAGCTGCGTTCGTCATAATCAGTAAGGTCAAAACCGTTTTCGAGTTTGGTTTTTGCATTGGCAGCATCGGCAAACAAGCGAACAGCGGTATTCATCACCTGAGGATGGTCTTCACGCGTTTTTTTGCCAATTACAAGCTGTTTAAGTCTTGAAAGGCTCCTGAACGGGTCAACAATAACTTTCCCGATATCTGTATCTTTTCTGAGGAAGAGCTGACCTTCAGTAATATATCCTGTGTTATCGGGAATAGCATGGGTTATGTCGCCTCCTGAAAGTGTAGTAACGGCAATAATGGTAATTGAGCCGCCATCGGGGAATTGCACTGCCTTTTCATAAATTTTTGCCAGGTCGCTGTATAATGATCCGGGCATACTGTCTTTTGAAGGAATCTGGTCCATTCTGTTTGAAACAATACTTAGTGCATCAGCATACAGCGTCATATCGGTAAGCAATACAAGGACGGTCTGGTTTTTATCTACCGCAAAATATTCAGCGGCCGTCAGGGCCATTTCAGGTACGAGAAGTCTTTCAACAGGGGCATCCTCTGTGGTATTGACAAAGCTTATGATACGATCGAGTGCACCGGCGTTATCAAATACATTTTTATAGAATAGATAGTCATCATTGGTAAGACCCATACCGCCAAGAATAATCTTGTCGGTTTTTGCACGCAGTGCCACCATAGCCATAACCTGATTAAACGGTTGGTCGGGGTCTGCAAAAAACGGTATTTTCTGCCCCGATACAAGGGTGTTATTAAGGTCAATGCCTGCAATACCGGTTGCTATAAGCTCTGAGGGCTGTTTACGGCGGACAGGGTTAACCGATGGGCCGCCAATTTCGCGTTCTTCGCCTTCAACCGGAGGGCCTCCGTCAATAGGCTCGCCATAAGCATTAAAAAATCTTCCTGCGAGGTCATCACTGACTTTTAATGATGGCGGTTTGCCCATAAATACCACCTCGGCATTGGTAGGAATGCCCTCAGTACCCCCAAAAACCTGAAGAGTAACTTCATCTTCAAGAATTTTCACCACCTGAGCCAGACGGCCATGCACAACGGCCAGTTCATTATACCCCACACCGGCAGCATGCAGCGAACAAGTTGCCTTTGTAATCTGGGTAATTTTGGTGTATATTTTCTGAAATGCTTTCGTTTCCATTATGCGATTTTTCTTTCAGCTATAATATTATACAGTTCTTTTTCAAAGTTGTTGAATTTCTCCGATTTGAATTCAGAATAATTCATCTGTTTATACTGGTTGATGATACGTTTGAAAAACATACTCACCTCATTGAAATTCTCAAATTCAAAGTTTGTTTTGCATACGTCGAGTACATGATTAAGCATATATTTCTGCCTTTCAACAGGAGTTGACTGGTCAATTTTGTCAAAAGCATCCTGTTGCAGGATGATAAAATCAATAATTTCTGATTTCCAGAATGTCACATGATAATCAATGGGTACTCCGTCGTCTCCAAGAATATTAATCTGCTCATATACTTCTTTACCTCTAAGCAACAGGTTTTTTGCTTCATTAACCTTATCAATCCACCCTTCTTCAATTTTGTTGTTTACATATTCGGCAAATTCGGGATACTCGAGATACTTTGAATATGAATCAATCGGGTCAATTGCCGGATAACGCTTACTGTCAGCCCGCTGTTGTGCGAGGGCATAAAAGCATCGGGCGGCTTTTTTGGTTGATTCGGTAACGGGTTCTTTCAGATTTCCGCCAGCAGGCGAAACTGTTCCGATAAAAGTAATTGACCCTGATTCTCCGTTATTTAATATGGTATATCCGGCACGTGAGTAAAAGTTGGAAATAATGGCCGGAAGGTCCATCGGGAAAGCATCGGGTCCGGGCAATTCTTCAAGCCTGTTCGACATTTCGCGTAATGCCTGAGCCCAGCGTGAAGTTGAGTCGGCAAGCATCAGTACCCTTAACCCCATACTGCGATAATATTCGCTTATTGTCATGGCAGTGTAAACCGATGCTTCACGGGCAGCAACAGGCATGTTTGAGGTGTTGGCAATAATGATGGTTCGTTCCATCAGTTTCCGGCCGGTACGAGGGTCTTCAAGTTCAGGAAATTCGGTGAAGAGTTCCACAACCTCATTGGCACGTTCGCCGCATGCAGCAACAACCACAATATCAGCCTCAGCCTGTTTTGAAATGGCATGCTGCAAAACAGTCTTTCCGCATCCGAATGGCCCGGGAATAAAACCTGTACCACCTTCAACTACGGGATTCAATGTATCAATTGTTCTTACACCGGTTTCAAGCAGTTTAAACGGGCGCGGTTTTTCTTTATATGCTTTAATGGGTATTTTTACAGGCCATCTCTGTACCATCGTTACAGGAATTTCCTTCCCCTTACTGTCGGTGAGAACAGCAACCGTATCTTTAATGGTATATTTGCCTTCCCCGACAATATTTTTTATGGTGTATTTATCAGAAAATGAAAATGGAATCATTATCCGGTGCGGCATATTGTTCTCTTCAACCTCTCCGATCCAGCTTCCGGCAATAACAGCATCTCCGGCTTTTGCTGTGGGCCTGAACTCCCATAATTTCTTTTCGTCGAGCGGAGCTGTATATTCACCCCTGTTCAGAAACACGCCTTTCATTGCGTTCAGATCGTTTTCAAGGCCGTCGTAGTTTTTTGAAAGTAATCCGGGACCCAGCTGAACCTCAAGCATGTGGCCTTCAAACCTTACTTCATCGCCAACCCTTAATCCACGTGTCGATTCAAATACCTGCACGTAGGCATTCTTACCATATACTTTGATAACTTCGGCCATGAGGTCAACACCCCTGAGATTAATAAAGCAGATTTCATTTTGGGAAACAGGCCCGTCTGCTTCTACAATTACCAGATTTGCAATGATACCTTTTACTCTTCCTTTGGTTGCCATTTTTCAGTCCTAAATTATATTATAAATTCTTCGGGAAACTTATAGCCGGTTCTGACCGAGGTGACAAGCTCCCTGAACATTTTTTCACCCGTTTCTTTATCGAGTTTCAGCCAACGCGAAATAATATCGAGCTTAATCATGAAAGTAAATATAAACTCAATGGTAAAATAAAAGAAAAATACCCGGTCATCAAGGAATTT
>FWPV01009021.1_pt1 | contig 17099 bp, 17 predicted proteins | sample 2228371 | NCBI WGS metagenome assembly FWPV01 (sample SAMEA103939776, study PRJEB20133) | metagenome | reverse complement strand
GTCTTTATCACTGATGAGAAGAGCTGCTGCGCCATCGCCACAGGTCTGCTCGAATTCTGTGCCGGGAGCACCCAAGCGGCTATCTGCCGCCACAACAAGTATCTCTTTTGCTGAGCCGGCCTTGACAGCGTCGAGCGCCGCCTTAAGCGCGGATGTGCAGGACCTCAGAGAATTGCAGAAATCGGCTGTTGTTATATCCTGTCTCAAATCGCAGGCAGCGGCGACAGTCGCTGCGATCTGCTTCTCTCTGTAAGGTGCTGTGGTAGAGGCAAAGAATACGCCGTCGATTGCCTCCCTTTTCTGCCCCTTGAGGCAATCAATGGCGGCGGCTACGGCCATGGTTGTGCTATCCTCATCGAAGTTGCGGATAGCCTTCTCGCCGCGCAGGCCTTTCATGATGGCTTCACGGGAGAGCCGCCAGAGCGGCACATAGGCTCCATAGGAAGTGATTCCAGCCATCTAATCCTCCAGTTATTATTAGCTTCGAAACAGCCTTAATAAGGATATCAGTCCACGATGGGGTTGTCAATTGAATTGATAGATTGAGCAAAAGCTGATAATATCACCTCATTGCCCGGGGAAAGGAGCCAGTCATGGGTAAACCAACGAGGTTTCTAATACTCTTCGTACTGCTGATAATTGTAATCGATGCCGCGCTCATCGTGCCGATTCTGCTATCGAAGCCTTCCACTTCTGCAGAGCTTGAATTGGTGAACGAGGCCTGGCAGGTTATCGTCAATGACTATGTGGACAAGGACAACCTCGACCTGAAAGTGTTGAGCGCAGGCGCGATAAAGGGTATGCTGGATGCCTTAGGTGATCCATACGCAGGCTATTTCAGTGCTGAGGAATACCGGGATATCAAACAGTTCAGTATCGAGGGAAGCTATGGCGGCATCGGTGCCGTTGTCTCCATAGACGAGGGTCAATTGATAGTGGTGGCGCCTATCGAGGGCACGCCCGCAAAAAAAGCTGGTATTAGACCTAGAGACAGGATTCTGGAGATAGATGGTGAGCCTACCGCAGGCATGAGTCTGGAGCAGGCCGTGCGCAGGATTCAGGGAGAGCCCGGCACCCAGGTAACACTTAAGGTGCTGCATGCAGGAGAGGAAGAGCCTGTGATATATGTGATTACCAGGGAGAAGATTAATGTGGATAGCGTTTATGAAGAGATTCTCCCCGATACTCCCGCTCCATCGCCGACCCCTGCGCCTACCGTCAGTCCCGTGCTGGACAACATAGCTCATATAAGGATTACCTATTTTTCCAGACGGACCGGGGATGAGATAATATCAGCTCTGAAGGATGTGATGGCTGCGGGGGCGGTGGGCGTCATTCTCGACTTGCGGGATAACCCCGGAGGCACTCTGGATGCAGCCGTGAGTGTGGCAAGCCAGTTTCTGAAGGAGGGAATCGTACTTTCTACCGTGGATGGCAATGGGGAGAAGCAAAGCCTATCTGTGGAGAAGGGGGGGCTGGCTACCGATATGCCTCTGGCAATACTGGTAAACGAAGTCAGCGCGAGCGCCAGTGAGGTGGTAGCCGGTGCTCTGCAGGACTATGGGCGCGGTGTGCTTATCGGTACCCAGACCTTCGGCAAAGGTAGCCTTAATCATTTCAGGGAGTTGAGCGACGGCTCTGCTATCTATATCACTATCGGCCGCTGGTACACCCCGAACGGACGTCGTATAGAAGGACACGGGCTTACCCCGGATATAGTAATCAATAGGACGGAGGACGATATAGCACAGGGAAAGGACCCTCAACTCGAGAGGGCTGTCGAGTACATTAAGAGCCAGCTATGAGCCAGAAAGGCAAGCGTGTAGTCGTAGCTATGAGCGGAGGCGTTGACTCCTCGACGGCTGCAGCCATCCTGAAGCGGGATGGATACGAGGTCATAGGGATAACGATGAGGTTGTGGAGTGAGGATGATGGGAGCTTACCCGTATCCGGTCGCCGGTGCTGCTCTGTGGAGGCAGTCGAGGATGCTCGGCGGGTCTCTCAGATACTCAACATACCTTTCTATGTTCTCAATCTGGAAGCACATTTCCGGGAGCATGTTGTTGATTATTTCTGTGAGGAGTATCGGAGGGGCAGGACCCCGAATCCGTGTATTGCCTGCAACAAGAGGATTAAGTTCGACCTCCTGTTGAACAGGGCTCTCAGCCTGGGAGCCGATTATCTTGCCACGGGCCATCACGCCAGGATTGAAAAGCGCCATGACGAATACCTGTTGCTTAAAGCGACTGATGCGGCCAAGGACCAGTCCTATGTCCTTTACAACCTGGGACAGAAGGAACTCAAGCACCTCCTTTTTCCGATGGGTTCACACGATAAGAAGCAAATAAGGAATCTAGCACGGGAAATTGGCCTGCCTGTATGGGATAAGAGAGAAAGCCAGGAAATCTGCTTTATCACGGAGGGCGACTATCATGATTTCCTGGCAAGGCGCAATCTGAATCAGCCGGGAGACATTGTCAGCACAGAGGGCGTGAAGCTGGGAAGGCACTCAGGTATTGGCTTCTACACTGTGGGACAGCGTCGCGGTTTGGGGCTGGCATCCCGGAAGCCGCTGTATGTGGTTGCACTCGACCCTGTTGCCAATAGGGTGATAATCGGCCCTGAGGAGCAGCTATTCCGTAAGGAGCTGTATGCTGGCGATGTGAGCTATGTTTCGGGCAGACCACCACCCCATCCTGTGGGCATCACTGCCAAGATACGGTACAGGTCGCCCGAGGCGAGGGCGATACTTTATCCTGAAGGGGAACGTGCCAGGGTCGTGTTTGAAGCACCGCAGCGAGCTATTGCGCCCGGTCAAGCCGTGGTTTTCTACGATGGGGACGTGGTGCTTGGCGGAGGAATAATAGAATAAGTCGGGGATTTCAGATTTCAGACTGCGATTTGTGGGTTACGGTTTGGAGGCTTCAGTTTGACAACTATGTAGAGTCCTGAGCTTTGGGATAAGAACCGAGTATCTTGAGGAAGCTCGTTTTTTGGCGAAGGTCGCTTAGGGCCTGGGCGCAGACATCATCCTCCAGATGCCCCTCGAAATCCACGTAGAAGACGTACTCCCAGGGTTTGTCTTTGCTAGGCCTGGATTCCAGCTTGATCAAATTTATCCCCCTTGTGGCAAAAGCGCCCAGGCATTCGTATAGGGCACCGGGCACATTCTTGGTTACAAAAACTAGTGAGGTCTTGTTCTTATCAGCGCGTTTTGCCTTCTTCTTAGAGATTATAAAGAACTTGGTGTAATTGTTCTTTACCGTCTGGATGTTTTCAGCGAGAACCTGCATCCCGTAGATTTGAGCAACCCTCCTGCTTGCCACTGCAGCGCAGTTGGTCAGCTTCTTGTCCCGTATCAGTTTGGCGCTGCCCGCCGTATCGTATGTGGGCACAATTTCTGCTCCCAGTTTGCTCAGAAACTGCTCGCATTGAGCCAGCGCCTGTGGATGAGAATAGATCGTTGTTATGCCGTTCATGCTTTCGCCGGGAAGAGCCATGAGGCAGTGGTTCACGCGGAGGTCTATCTCGCCGTATATATTGAGGTCATATTTCAACAGCAGGTCGTAGCTCTCATTGATGCTGCCCGCCTGCGAGTTTTCGATGGGAACGACGCCGAAATCTACCTGGTCGCCAGCGACGGCTTCAAAGACCTGGGCGAATGAGCGGCATGGCACAGGCTCGGCATTGTCAAAGAAACTGAAGACTGCATCCTCGCTGAAAGCGCCTCTCTCACCCTGGAAAGCGACCCTGGTCATTGTTACTCTCAGATCAACGCGAATACGAGAACTCTGCTATTTCTTGCTGGAAAGCATAGCCCTTATTGTCTCTTCGTTCTCAGCCTCGGTTATGGCGACTACCTCATCCTCGGCTGCAAGAACAGTTTCATCGGTAGGTATCTGTGGCCCTTTGTCTTTGCTGATGACTAGCAGAACAGAGCTTCCTTTGGGCAACACAAAGGACTTAAGCTTCTTTCCAATCAGCTTTGAATCGGGAGGAATCTTAGCCTCTATGACCTCTAGCGTGCCGCTCTTCAGCTTGAGCAAGGGGATAAGGGGATGAGACGGCAGTTCTTGTTCTATGTGCGCCAGGATGAGTTTGGTGCTGCATACCGTAACATCGACGCCGAGCATCTTAAAGAGGTTCTCGTTCTTGGGGTTCGTCACTCGCGCTATGGTACGCGGGACGTTGAACCGATACTTGGCAACCTGGCATGCTACCAGATTGCGCGCGTCGTCATCGGTAACTGCAACCAGCATATCGGCTCTGGCAGTGCCGATCCTGTCCAGAGTAGCTGCCTCACAACCATCGCCACGCACGACGACACTTCCCAGTTCATCTGCCAGCCTCTCGCTTCTGGCAGCATCCTGCTCCAGAATTAAGACCTCGTGGCCATCATTAAGCAGTATCTTTGCGAGATGATAACCGACTTCGCCGCCACCAACTATTATGATATACATTTCTTCCTCAACCCTCTATCTGGTCTCTCAATAATCTTGTCACCACTTTTGTGGGGCTCACGGTGCGTAACCCCAAACTGCGGTACATTTCCTCACGAATCGGGTCATAAATACGGCACACCACTTTCGGTACGTGGTATATGTGTTTAGCAATTTGACAGGCCATTACATTGCGATTATCTCCCTGAGTCACGGCAATGAAAACATCTGCCTCTTCTATCCCGGCCTTCTTCAGCAGGTCATCATCAAGCCCACTGCCCATTAGAGCTGTTCCCTTGAAACCGGGCGGGAGTTTTCTAAAGCTATAGTCATCGAGGTCCAGAACCGTCACTTCGTGACCTTCGGCATCCAGCTCGGTAGCCAGTTGAGCACCGACTCGACCGCAACCCATTATTATTACCTTCATGCTTGTTCAATTTCCTCCTGGGGCATCGGCTCCCGACAGATCAAGACCCAGCAAGGCGCGTTCTTTAGCACATAAGGCACAATGCTTCCCAAACTGAACCCGCCGAATTTCTTCTTATAATTGATGCCTATTATTATCATGTCAACTGTCCGTTCTATAGCTTCATCGACTATTGCCGGGCCTATCTCCCTGGCCTGCAGCATATCTGTCTCAACCCTGTAGTCCTGTTCCTCGGCTACGCATTCAGCCTGGTCCAGCACCTTTTCACCTCTTTCGATTTCCGGTTTGACTTCAGCGTCCAGCGGCAGCGTACGTTCCACCTGTATCACATAGGTGACATATATCTTGCCTTTGACGCCCTTTGCTAGGCGGCACGCAAGCTTTATTGCCTCCTTATCAGCTGATGTACCGTTTACAGGGACCAGGATCTTTTTGACATACATTGTCTTTTTGGCACAGCAAAGCGGCGTCTGGTGCTGACACCTCTTATTGAACTATTATAGTGCATTTGTAGAATCTTGCAAAGGCAAGTCCGCCAAAAGTGAATCATTTGACAGGAGGAAGTTAGCATCCTATGATATGAGGTTGTGCTTGATTAGAGATTCAAGATGAAGATCGTGATCGAAGTAGATAGCCTGCACAAGAGCTACGGCGCCATTAAAGCTGTGAACAATGTCAGCTTTAAGGTGACGCAGGGTGAAATCTTCGGAATGCTGGGTCCCAACGGAGCGGGCAAGACCACCACAATGGAGATTGTGGAAGGCCTCAGACTCGCAGATTCGGGTCGGGTCTTTGTTCTGGGGATGGATGTCAGGCAGAAACCAAGGCAGATAAAGGCGAGAATTGGTGTACAATTGCAGACCACCTCGCTATATCCGAGGCTTACGGTTCACGAAGTGCTGGACCTGTTCGGCAGCTTCTTCCCTTCAGCTCTTGATGCCGACAAGCTCATCGAACTGGTGAAGCTGGAGGACAGCCGGAATAAACTCTGTATGAACCTGTCCGGGGGACAGCAGCAGCGTTTGTCTGTGGCTCTGGCTCTGGTCAACGACCCGGAAATCCTGTTTCTGGATGAGCCGACTTCAGGGCTTGACCCTCAAGCCAGGCATAATATCTGGGATGTTATCAAGCTCGCCAGAGTCAGAGGCAAGACTGTATTGCTGACCACTCACTACATGGAGGAGGCAGAACGCCTTTGTGACAGGGTGGCGGTTATCGACAACGGCGAGATTATTGCCATGGAACAGCCAGACAAACTCATTGACCGCCATTTCCGGGAAGAAGCTGTCGAGTTCCAACTGGACAAGCCTGTTGGCGAAGACGAGCTTCGCCGTCTGGTGGGCGTAAGCAATGCAGTAGTAGAGAATGGCAAGGTGATAGTATACTCTGGCTCGGTCCCGCAGACTATTTCAGCGCTGATGGAAATGGCAAGGCAAAAGGACATGAAATTGACTGAGCTCTACGTGAGGCGGGCTACGCTTGAGGATGTCTTCCTCAAGCTCACTGGCAGGAGAATTCGGGATTGAAGGTCCTGTTAAAGCTTCTGATAGCCAATTTCAGGCAATTTGTCAGGGAAAAGGCAGCCCTCTTCTGGACTTTCGCCTTCCCGCTCGTATTCATCCTTATCTTCGGCGGCGTCTTCAGCGGCGGCGACAACATAACCTTCTCGGTTGGCCTCGTGGTGAAAGACCGATCACCCGCCGCCACGGCCCTGACAGAAATGCTCAAGGAGGTCCCCGCCTTCCAATTGCAAGAAGGCGGTGAGGAGGCGGAGCTGCAGGCCTTGAAAGACGGAGACCGCCGCGCTGTCATAATCGTACCCTCCGGTTTCGGGGCAGCGATAGCTCAGGGCGATAAGGGCATGATAGATGTCTATTACGACCCTACTCAGTCCTCTTCACAACAGGTCCTTTTGCCCATCATTCGCCGTATACTCGATGAATTCGACCGCTTGATAGGACAAACCCCGTCTCTGATTCAGCTCAATGAAAAGACCTTGCAGACCAGAGAAATTCGTGCCATCGATTATCTGGTTCCCGGCATCCTGGCTATGGCTCTGATGCAATTGGGGCTGTTTGCTGCCGAACCACTGGTGGTGGAGCGTGAAAACGGGGTGCTAAAGAGACTGGGGGCTACGCCTCTCAGTCGGTCAACAATGATTGTGAGCACTGTAATCTTCAGGCTGCTGATTGCTCTGTGTCAGGGGGTGCTCATTATTGTTGTAGCTATGCTGGTATTCGATGTGCCGATGCTGGGGAATTGGGCTTTTCTTGCCGGCATGGTCATTCTCGGCACTCTGACCTTCTTAGCGATGGGATATATGGTCTCAGCCTTCACCAAAACAAAGGAAGCAGTTATGCCGCTGCTCATGGCCTTGCAGTTCCCGATGATGTTCCTCTCGGGCATCTTCTTCCCTGTGGAATTCATGCCCGGTTTCATGCGTCCCATAATGAGTGCTATGCCGTTGACCTATCTGGGCGATTCGTTGAGACAGATAACGGTCAATTCGTCACCGCTGCATTCCCATCTTGTCAATGCGGCCGTACTGGGCGGCTGGTTCATAGTCTGTCTGGTGATAGCAGTACGCTTCTTCAAATGGGAATAGGTTCTCCAATTAGCATTCAGCCTCGGTTGTTGTTCGGTTAAGTGCTATTGAGCAGTGTGCGGGGCTTGCTTGCAAAGGCTGTGGATAGGGTGCTAAAATCAAGCAAGAGCCAGGCAAATCGTCCCTGTAGCTCAGCAGGATAGAGCAACTGCCTTCTAAGCAGTGGGTCGGGAGTTCGAATCTCCCCAGGGACGCCATAGCTTCAAAATCAGCTGCCCCCCGGGTTTTGGGTTGTGGATGTGTGGATTTTGCACCGATGACAATACAGGACGCAACGGCAGTCTACTGAACCTGTACCAGACCAAAGGGAGGAAAGCTCGAGAACCATCGAACAGGAATCGGAAGCCTTAGAAGGGCTGTAACCCCTACCAGTTAATTGAGAATATGATTTATCACGATGCTGCGAACAGCGGCGAGCGCAGGCGAGGTGGCATCGAGTTCAAGCACAGGCTTGCCCAGTAGGTCATGATAGGCTATGTTTTCATCTTGAGGCACGAAACCGAAGATTTTCAACCCTATTTTCCCGGCAGCTTGCCTCAATAATTCTTCATTTCCCGAAACCCTGTTGAAAACCAGCCCGACATTGTCGCATTGTATCACCCGCTCTTGCTGCACCATCTCTCTTATCAAAGCCGCAGTCTGCACGCCCCTTGATGTGGCGTCACTCACAACAACCAGGGTGCTGACGCGCCGCATGACCTGCCTGTTTATCTGCTCCACTCCAGCCTCACCATCGATGATGATAATATCGAAGTTCGCGGAGAGGGACTCAATGGCGTCACGCAGGAGACTGTTCACCGGACAAAAACAGCCCAGCGTCTCGGTTCGCCCCATAGCCAGGAGGGCGAACCTGTCGGTCTCCATGGTGGCTTCAAGAACCATATAATCCAGCATACTGTTTAGCCGAGCCTTCTTCTCCTTATCCGTGCCTCTGGCTGTCTTTATTATCTCTTCCCTCACCTGCCCCACTGTCCGTTTCACCTTTATACCAAGAGCATCGGGTAAACCCATCGCCGGGTCGGCATCGATCAACAGCAACCTGCCGGTTCCCTTTCTGTCCAGAAGGACCCTGGTCATTAGTGCTGTGAGCGCAGTCTTACCCGTGCCACCTTTGCCGCTAACGTCGATGAGTCTTTTGTCGCCTAAATGGCTTTGTTACATGTGTACTTACTCCGGTCACCTGTCTTTTATGTAAAGTACTCGCACCGCAACGATTATTTTTCATCCGGTGTTTCGGGTATCCCTTTCTTGCGCACTTTAATCAGATCCTTGATGTCGTCGCACACGGTCTTATCCGGGCACGAATTGCAGTCCCAGCCAAAGGTACATTCAAGTATATCATAGCCTCTAGCAAGCCAGTTCTCCCTGACAATATCTTTCCCTATTTTTCGCACCTGAGCTGCGATTTCCTCTAACTGCGAGACATCTTCCTTGCTGGAGGTGATGAAAACAACCTCGATCCGTTCCACATCCGGCACGCGCGAGCTGTAGATAGCCATGAGCGCCCTCCCCAGCACCTCGAAGCTAAAACCCTTCTCACCAGCTTTGTTGCTTACTCTCGTCCACATTCGCCCAGGAGTGCTTTTCACCATGTAGCCTTCAATCTGGTCGGAGATATATTGACTTTCTTCAAGCGCAGAGTGTTGTTTCTCGCTGAGCTTCTCCCCAGCCGCTATGATGATCTGGCCAAATGGCAGGCTTGCCCCGCGAGCTTCCGGGATATCAGGTCCGACTAGGGTTATCCTGCAATCTTCGACCAGACCTGTGTTATTCGTCCAGAGCGGGAAGGCACAGGAACCGGCTTCGGGACTGCCCAGCTCGGCGAAGGTATCTCCACGGAGGACTATTCCTGACCCTGCGCCGGGACCAACTTTCACAGGCAATCCCTCGAAAAGTTTTTCCCTGTCGCCGGAACAATTGAAAACCCTCAGTCGTTTGCCACTGCTATGCAGCGCTTCGACATAGTCGGCTACTTTTTTTATGTAGGCATCGAAGATGGACATAGATTCAGATTCCTCTCCACGTCAGCAGAATCGTGAGACCGAATCAGAGCACGAAGCCACTATTTTAAGCCGAAACCCTGAGTGTAACGAGCTGGCAACCCTTGAAACACTCAGGGTAACCGAACGGCGTTCTAGCGATTGATTAACCCAGCCCCATAGCTTTGAAGAACTGCGACATTTTGTCCTTTATCTGGTCTGGTGTGGAGTACCTCTTATCGAAGAGGTCGAGTCCGAGATGGACGAACGGCACATTGAGCTCGCGGCAGGTCTCCCTCATGATGCCGACAGTAGCCGAGCCGTCCTTGTGCCCCATATGCCCCGGCCAGACTACCACATCGATTTTATAGTCCTGCACTATTCGTTTGATGTCACTGGCGAAGTTGTCAGCCACACCCCTTGCCTGTCTCACCATCGGCGAATCAAACAGATTCCTTTTAGCGAGGCCAAGCCACATCTGCTCCTCGCTTGAGGTATCAATCATGGTGTAGGGGAAATTGGCGAACATGTCCATGACCATGACTGCTCCCCACTCCTGCTCCAGCCAGGGCAGGAACTCAAAGACCCAGCCGAAGGGGAGAAGATCGAACCAGAACAATCTTATCTTCTCTTCAGGCACCGGGCCTACGCCAGCCTTTACATTAAGCTCAGCTATCTCAGCCAGCTTTTTGAACCACTCGACGCCCTCAGGAGTGCCTGCCTGATAGACCCACGCCTGTGAGAAACACTGAGGCCCGCCTATGCCCCAGCCATGAGGGCTGGGGACATTTCGTCGCAACTGGTTATATTCGTCCCACAAACGATACATCTCGTTCGAGTTGTCCAGGGTTCTCTTCAATGCATCCAGGTCCAGTTTCCTGCCCGTATGCTTCTCTATGAACTTCACCATCTTCCGCAGTTCACCGGCAAAATAGTGCAGACTCCGCTCATCCGCATAGTACGGCGGGTCGGGCGCGAACATCGGGATATTTCGCCAGCGTTCGTTGCGCTTAAGCACCTCATGAAGCAGTGGAGCACCATCACAGGGATAAAGCAGATTCAGAGCACACGTCGGTAGAGGCGAGAGATTCGCCTCAACATAGTATATCGCCAGCCTTATGGCTGTGCAGAGGTCATTTCCCAGACCCATCTCTTCGGCAGCGTCGATATCCTGCAGAAGATAAGGTACAGATGATGCCAGAAAAGGGGTCTGCATGACCATGTAATAAGGCAGGTCCATTGCTGTGTAGAGCTCGGGCGCCAGACAGTAGTAGCTGGCGAGAAAGGGCTTATCATTTTCCACAGCGTCGATTATCCGGCTATACATGTTCAGGAGAGAGTCAATTGTCTTTACCTGAAGCTGCATCTCCGGGATCTCAGATAGTGCCAGAGTCTGCTCGCGGAGGAACTTGAACCACTCGTACTCTGACAGGTAACGCGATAATTCAGGGTGCTTTTCCAGCAGCGTCATTGCTTACCTCCCCATCGTTTCTAGAAATGCCTGTACCCTCGTTCTCAACTGGCCTACAGCGCTTGTGATATACTCCCTGTCCAGTTTCAGCATCGGGATGCCAGCGGCCTTAAGGTCCTGACCCAGCATATAGTGCTCGACCAGCCAGGAATCGCAGAACATCAGTCTCTCGCCGATGACGCCGTCGCATTTGAACTCGCGGCACATGTCGATGACATACTTAGCGCGGTTGTCGTGTTCGCCGTAAAACCGGGGGCATGAGGGGCGCTCTGCCACATACCATCCGGCAAGGGCTTCAATGGGGTCAGCCAGACTTTCGTTAACCTCAACCCACATATTCCTGGTGCCGAAACAAAGCGAATCGGTAACCACCAGTCCGCCCTGCTCCTCAATTACCTTGATGTACTCGGGGTCGTCGAGAATCCCTCCCACAATCATCAATCGAGCCCTGTAGCCTCCGGCTCCAGCTGTTCCGCTTAATTCCTTCAGTAATTCGCGCAGCATCTCGTTATATTGCTCTTTGGGCATGGCAGTCCCCGCCACCATCACAGCAAGGGTCTCTGCACCAGTAATAGGCGGTTTCTCCTGCTTTCTCAGTTCATAGAGCTTCTTTTGCAGGCGCCGAGTCTCGTTGTGAAGTTTGATCGCCTTCCGCAATGCATCATCGGTAATCTTAACGCCAAAATGCTTTTCCAGCTTTCCTTTGAGCAGGTTTATTTCATCCCGGTACCATGCAACCTGCGCGGCTTCTGTCTTGCGAGGAAGGCTCATCATCTCAACGAAGGGCGTGCCGGGGACGAAGCGTTTCCAGTTGTCGTATATCCGCCGCACGTGGTCGCAAGAGTTGACACAGATAACGCCATCGAGGAACTTGAACTCGCCAATCAGCGCCAGATTGAAGCAGTGACGCGGAAAGCTGCAGTTTATGCTGCTGTAGTATGCATCGGACTCCTCGGTGCTTGTGCTGCCGGTTGCTCTCATCCGGAACGGAGCCAGCCCGGCGGCAGTGATTATCTCCTCGGGGACAGTGGAGCAGAAATACCCCACTATTTTATTTCCCCTCTTCTTCCAATCCTCCAGCACCGGGTTGAATAGCGTCTCTGTCGCTTCGCTGAACTGCTTAAATACTTTGGACTTTATCTTCGTCTCCAACTGCCATACCTCCTTTCCCTGAAACAGCCTCAGGGATGCTCTTTCTGTCCTTGCCTTATTTCTTATGTGGAACTTTTTACGGTGTTCTTGCTCGCTCTTTCCGCAGCAATCAGGGCAGCCCCGATCGCCCCTGCTATCTGCGGGTCAAGCGGCAGCTTCTTCACTGTAACACCGAGCTTTTCTTCGAGAGCCTTTGCCAGGCCGTCATTCTTAGCGCATCCGCCGGTGAGTACTACATCCTGGACAAGTCCCACCTTGCGCACCATTGAATTCAGCCTGCTGGCTATAGAGGCATGAAGTCCAGCTACGATATCAGCCAGGTCCATGCCCTCGTTGACCAGGGTCACCACCTCCGACTCGGCAAACACGCTGCACTGGCTGGAGATAGTCGCGGGATTTCTACCCTGGAGCGCCAACTCCGACAGTCCTTGAAGCCCGCATTCGAGAACCCTTGCCATAGCCTCGAAGAACCTGCCTGTGCCTGCAGCACACCGGTCATTCATGACGAATTCGAGCACCCTGCCATTTTCGCCTAGCGACATTACCTTGCAGTCCTGTCCTCCGATATCTACCACCGTCCTGACTGAAGGCAGAAGCCACTGTGCCCCTCTGGCATGGCAGGTAATCTCCGAGATGTTCTCATTGGCAAAAGGCACCTTAAGCCTACCATATCCTGTGCCGACGATATAATCAAGTTCTTCAATCGACGATAGGCCAGCCTTCTTCAAAGCCTTGTCCATAACCGTCCGAGCTGTTACCTCGGGTTTCGTTGTGGACGGAATGATTTCCCATGCTATAACCTCTCCATCCTTCATTATCACGGCTTTGCCCGTAGCTGAACCTACATCACAGCCTCCGACAATCATTCTGACTCCTTCCTTGACTGGTTTCCTGTGGCAATTGGTACTGTTTCATTTTTGACCGAGTCCCATCGCAGTGAAGAACTGGGATATCTTAGCCTTGATCTCCTCCACGGTTGTATAGCGTTTGTCTGCGATATCCATGCCGATATAGAGAAAGGGGACACCCAGTTCCCGGCAGACTTCACGTACCAGGCTGGCGCTTGCAGCCATGTCTTTATGCCCCATATGTCCCGGCAGAATAACACAATCAATTGCGTAGTCTCTGACAATGCGTGTAATGTCATGAACAACGTTATCCGCCAGTCCACGTGCCTGGTGAATCATAGGCCCGTGCAGCAGAGCCCTCTTGGCAAGGCCGCGAAACAGGGTATCCTCGGTTGAGGTATCTATCAACTCGTAGGGGCAATAGCTTACCATATCCATGGCAATAACTGCTCCCCACTCCTGCTCCAGCCAGGGGCCCAATTCGGTGAAGAACATAGGTTGAATATCATACCAGAGCAACCTGATTTTCTGGTCTGGCACCTCTGGTCTATTCTCTCGTATTCGCAGTTCGGCGTTGGCAACCATGTCCCTGTACCATTGCGTTACTTCAGGCTCCCCGGCGCCTGCTGTATTGAGCAGATAGAAACAAGACATCGGCATGACGCAGCTATGAGGCGTCGGCACTGCCCTTCTCAGTTCGCTGTATTCCATCCACAGTGCGTATCCCTTGTTAGTCTCCTCAACAACCTCCCTAAGACGTGGCATGTTCAATGTTTTACCAGTATGTTTCGTGATGAAGTCAACCATCCTTTTTAACTCACCGGCATAGTAGTCGAATGACCGAAGGTCCTCGTGATAAGGAGGGTCAGGTACAAAAACAGGAACGTTTCGCCAATCCGGGTGGTTCATAAATGCTGCATGCAAACCAGTCACACCATCGCATGGCTCAGTCAGCGCAAGATATGCCGTAGGAATCGGCAGTAAACCGGCAACCTGATAATAGAGCAGAAGCCTGAGAAGCGTACAGCAGTCTGTTGGAATTCCCAATCTGTCCATTTCCTCAAGGTCTTCCATAATGTGTGGGCTTCCGCCGGTGCCGGCGGCGGAAAACTGCTGCTGGACAGTGAAATACCAGGGGACATCCATAGCAGTCAGTATTTCTACAGGATTGGTGTACTGGCTTGCTAAAAATGGCTTATCCCGCTCGACGCATTCTATGATTTTTCTGTGATTGCCAATCAGGTCTTCGATTACGAAAGCCTGAAGGTGCCCCATTTCGCCTGGGTTCTCTTTGAGGACTGAGAGTATTGGCTCGAACTGGGCGATTTCTTCTCTCATTCTGGATATGCTTTTTTCCTTCTTTTCATCCATGTTTGCCCCGCAGGGTCTCCAGAAATGCTTGAACCCTGGTTCTCAACTGCCCGACAGCGCTCAGGGTGTATTCACGGTCAACACATAAAAGGGGTATCTTCAATTCCTTGAAGTCATTTACCAGCGAATACTGTTCGAACCCCCATGTTTCACAGAAGGTCAGTCGCTCAAAAATGACCCCGTCCACCCTGAAATCCTTTATCATGTTTCTGATAAACGCGACTCTTTGCTGATATTTGGTGTACATGCGAGCACACGAAGGGCGGTCAGCGACATAATACTTCGCCAGGGCTGCCAGCGGGTCGGCAATATTTTCATCCACATCCTTCCACAATGTTCTGGAGCCGAAGCATAGAGCATCGGTTACCACCAGACCGCCCTGCCCTTCGATGACTTTCACGTATTCCGGATTATCCAGTTCGCCGCCTATGAGCATCAAGCGAGCCCGATAATCCGAATGTCCGCTCCTTTTGCTGATATCATTTAGCAGCTCGCTGAGTAACAGGTTATACAGCTCCGGTGGCATAGCTGTACCTGCGACTGTGACAGCCAGCATTTCAGCACCTGTGATTGGCGGTTTATCGTTTTTACGGAGGCTGTAAACAGCTCGCTGGCTGCGCCGCGACTGATTGTGAAGCGCTATCGCTTTTCTCAGTTTATCCTCGGTTATTGCCACACCGAAATGCTCCTGCATCTGCTCCCTGAGAATAGAAAGCTCGCTGTGAAAGAGCTCAACCTGTGCCGGTTCGTCCTTTCTTGGAAGACTGAGAATCTTAACAAAAGGGGTCCTGAGCCGGCGTATCCAGTGGTCATAAACGCGGCGTATATGGTCGCAGCTATTGAATATCACCAGACCATCTAAGAAATCGTACTCTCCTTTGAGCGCCATATTGAAGGCGTGACGGGGGAAGGAGCAATTGATACTGCCGAAGCAGGCATCCGAGAGCTCTGTTCCAGTGCTACCTGTAGCTCTGACCCGGAAAGGGAGAAAGCCGGCGGCGGTTATCATCTCAACGGGCATTGCCGAACAGAAGTATCCCACAACCTTGCCGCCTCCGTCTTTCCACCTCTTCACCTCAGGGTTGACAATGGTCTCAGCCGCTGCGGTAAACTGCTTTAAAGCATTTGATTTTATCTTTGCTTCTAACACAATCACCTCTCCCCGACGGCTTCTCCTGCCCTGCTCATTTACTGATTCCTTCTTCAATAGTCTTCAAGTGGTAGGGCGTGCTGCCCATAGTGAGGGACAGCGCCTTGGCACGCCTGAAGTAGAAGTGAAGGTCGTAGTCCTTGTCCACTCCCAGTCCGCCGTGCAATTGCTGTGCCCCGAAGGCGACGCGCTGGCAGGCAATGTTGGCAAACCCCTTGGCTATTGCCACTTCTCTATCAGCCGGAAGACCTTCGCTCAAGCGCCAGATTGCCTGGTATGCAGTCCAGCGGGCGCCATTGACATCGATGTACATATCCGCCAGCTTATGCTGAACAGCCTGAAATGTACCGATGGGACGCTCGAACTGCACTCTGTTCTTCGTATGCTCGGCTGTTATTTCCAATTCCTGCTGTGCCCCACCCACCATAACCGCACACTGTAATGCTGTAGCTTTCCTCAGCGTTTCCCTGACCAGAGGCAGTCCCTCGTCAAGTTTCCCCAATATATCCCAGGAGTTCACCATAACCTTATCGAAACGCACCTCAAACTGCTTATCGGCAGCTATTGTGGCGAGCGGTGTCATGGTGATATTCTGGGCCTTGCTGCTAACAATGAAGACAGTGACGCCTTTTTCATCGCCAGGAGCGCCATGTGTCCTTGTCGCTACGAGCATGTAATCAGAGATGTGTGCATACGGGACGAAAAGCTTCGTGCCGCTGATGACAAAGCCGTTACCCTGTGATGCAGCCCTAGTAGCGACGAAGGCGGGGTCTTCGTTCACTTCCGGTTCCGCTATTGCCATTGTGAGGATCAATTCTCCACTGGCTACTTCAGGTAAAATAACCCTTTTCTGTTCCTCGGTTCCCCACTCAAGTATGGGGAGCGCTCCCAAAACTACTGTGCTGAACATCGGGCCGGGCACAGCCGCGCGCCCGAACTCTTCGAATAAAATAGCCATATCGAGCAAACTGAGCCCGGCGCCGCCGTACTTTTCTGGCAATACTAGACCCATCCAGCCTAACTCCGCCATCTTCTTCCAGAGTTCAGGAGAGTGACCAGTTTCGCTTTCCTCGAGCTGTCTCACCTGTGACTTGGGACACTCTGCGCTGAGAAAGTCCCGCGCCATCTTCCTCAACATCTCTTGCTCTTCGCTAAGAGAAAAATCCATATCAGACCGCCTTTCTAAACTTAGGAAGAGTTAAACCCTCGGCAATATCGTCGAAGACCGCTTCCACAGGCATCCCAATGTATATTTCATCCGGTGTCGCATCAGACATGTTACTAATCAGTCTTATCCCTTCCTCCAGCTCCACCAGCACCACTGCATACGGCGCTTTGAAAGCCGGGTGAGGCGACTCACGGTAGGTGACCCAGCTATGTATGGTCCCCTTCCCGCTGGAACGGGCCCATTCCTTGTCGAAGGAGCGGCATTTCGGGCAGGCAGGCCTGGGAGGATGAAGCCATGTGCCGCACTGCTTACATTTCTGGAAGACCAGCTCGTGCCTCTGAATGCCTTCCCAGAAGCCCTTATTGTCCCAGAGAATAGGCGGCATGGGTATCTTGTGTTCTTTGTTATACATCACGTTCATTATTTACCTCCCAGGATAAGACCGCTGGCTGGACCGCCTGCGCCGGAAGCTACCAGCACCAGTCTGGC